>Ga0155553_146_pt1 | contig 65715 bp, 61 predicted proteins | sample RifCSPhighO2_12_FD_107210 | JGI IMG/M metagenome (GOLD analysis project Ga0155553, IMG submission 107210) | Gammaproteobacteria bacterium RIFCSPHIGHO2_12_FULL_38_11
TTTTTTCACCGCTTGTTTTAGAAAAAATACCCTCTGAAAAACAAACGGATATCACCCAGTTGACTTTAATCTTTCAAAATCAAATGCAGCTTAGCATCAATATGCCAGAGCATCGCTTAGTGTCATTTCTTTTGGAGTTAGGGTATGCAACTACAATTGTACGGTAAAAAAATATGGCTCTATCGCAATGCCATTGATTTTCGATGCGGAGTAGATGGTTTAAGTTATTTAATAACGGGTAGCCTTAAACAAAATCCACAAGAAGGTATTTATCTCTTTTTTAATCGCAGCAAGGATAAAATAAAAGGGTTGTCGTGGCATAAAAATGGGTTTGTATTGTTTTACAAACGCCTTGAGGTTGGACGTTTTCACTTTAATTTTAATCAAGAAACGGGTGCTATCGAGATACAGTCAGATGAATTTGGATGGTTATTAGCAGGCCTACCATGGCAAAAAATGAAATCATGGCGTGAATTAAATTATGATAAATTTAGTTAAAAAAGTGAAAAAAGTCTTGACAGGGTTTTGGTGTGAATTTTTACTTTAGATTATGTTGTTGCACTTAAGGTAAATCTCATTGCATCAAAGCCTGCTTTGTTCTCTACCATGATATAAAAAACATCCAATACCCGCGGATTTGCTTGAAAAATAAAATGCTGTTAAAGCGCATTTAAAACAGGAAAATATCATTAAAAATAGTCGTGTTATTCTCTTTTTCATGAATAACAATGATATTAAAAAATTACAGGAAGCTTATGCATTGCGCGGTGTTGAAATCCATCAACTGCATGAGCGTGTCGCTTCACTTGAAGATGAGATTACTCGCTTAAAAGAACAATTACATCTACAGCAGGAACGCTTATTTGGTAAAAAAAGCGAGGCAGCAAATACCAATAACACCTCTGCGCTAAAACCACAAAAGACAACCACAGTCGCATCGCACACTCGCGGTATTGCAAAAAGAGGTAGTCGGCAATTCATGACCTCTCAATTGCCAAGATATACGATGATACATGATCTGGCAGAGGATAAAAAAAATTGCAGCTGTTGTGGTCATGCGTTGCATAAGATTGATGAAGATAAATCAGAGCAATTAGAAATTATCCCTGTCCAATACTGCATCATTGAGCATATTCGTTTCAAATATGGTTGTCGTGCTTGTGATTTAGTTGTCATGTCACCAAAATCATTTGCACCTTTACCCAAAGCGATTGCTGGAGCTAGTTTATTAACCGATGTTGTCTTAAATAAATATCAGTATCATTTGCCGCTGTATCGACAATCCAAGATCATGAAAAACAATCATATTACCATTTCAGATAAAACACTAGCCAATTGGGTGATGGCATCAGGTGATGCGTTATTAAAAATATATGAGGCGATGTGGGTTATTTTAAAACATCGTTATCTACAAGTGGATGAAACGCCGGTTAAAGTACTTGAGACAAACAAGAATGGTTACGTATGGGCTTATTTTGCTCCCAATGTGGGCAAAGGATTGGTTGTGTTTGAATTTAGCTTAACGCGAGAAGGATCTGTTGCTAACAATCGTCTTAAAACATTTAATGGGTTGCTTCAAACAGATGGCTATGCGGGATATAAATCACTACGTGATCGCGATGGCATTATTGGTTTTGGGTGCTTATCACACGCTAGGCGAAAATTTAGTGAAGTTGTTAAAATCAGTGGTGACAACCAAGGTATTGCCGCTGAAATGATCGAACGCATGAAACCATTATATGCATTAGAAGCGCGGCTTAAAGAAGCCAATGCCCATCATCGTACGCGTAAACGATTACGACAAAAAAGTGCAAAACCTATTTTAAAAAATATGCATCGATGGCTTATTTTAATCAAAGATAAGGCGTTACCCAACAGCAAATTAGGAAAAGCAATTGCCTACACACTAAAACAATGGCCCTACTTAATTGCTTATTTGCAACATGGTATGGCAGAAATCGATACCAATTATATTGAAAATAAAATTCGAGATATTGCATTGGGTAAAAAGAATTGGCTATTTATTGGCAACGAAGATTGCGGAAAAATTCATGCTTTATGGTATACCTTGATTATCAGCGCAATCATTAATGATTTAAACCCAAGAGTTTACATTCATTATTTATTAACAAAGGCCCATGAATTAAGACGAAAAGAAATCGATCCATTAACTTTATTGCCTGATCGAATTGATTTTCATGAATTAGAACGTTTTGCATTCGCGCAAATTGAATTCGGTAAGAAAATGCTGTCTTCGTTTAACACATCGTAGTTAAAATGGTGAGGTGGGATTATTGGGGGGATACAATTGAATCAAGGAAAAACAATACATATACTTATTTAACTGATCGCTTGAATATTTCACCCGATTCCTTTCGTGAAAACAATTCATTTAGTCGCCAGGTTCAAATTGGCTATACGCAAAATAAACCAGTGATAGCTCATCGGAGAGATTTTAGCTTTAGTAGGTCATACAGCCGCATTGCTTTAGGTGCTGCACTAGGTATTCTTGGATTATCGATTATGGCCATTAGCGCAGCAGGTCTTGCTGCAAGTTTTGGCGCATCTAGTTTTTTAAGTGTCGCAGGAATTTTATTGGGTAAACATATTGTAGCATACGGTATTTGGTTAACGGCAGGTGCTGTAGTTTCTGGTATTGGTGCCGACATGATTTATTCACAGAAAAAAATAACTGCAAATCATCTGTTTTTAAAAAAACAAAGTAATTCAGAGCCTTCTGATTCATCATCTGATTCGTCTGATGATGAAATTCAAGCCGGTTGTTCAAACCTTGAAAAGGGGGTGGTCAAAGATGTGCGCATTGGATAACTGCATGCCAAACAATTAAAATGGTAATTCTAAATCTTGATTAAGTTTTAATAATTGTGCGCGAAATATTTTTTTGATTTTTTCAAGATGTTGCTCTGTATCTGCTTCAAAACGCAAAATTAAATATGGCGAAGTATTGGATGGGCGAATTAATCCCCAACCAAAATCCCATTCAACGCGCAATCCATCCAGAGTAATTTTTTTAGCATCATCAAAATCAGATTCTGCTAATAACCGCTTCATAAAATCCACTTTCTTTTCTTCGTTCATCGGCAGTTTTAATTCAGGTGTATTGACTGTTTTTGGAAGTGCGTTAAATATATCTGACACAGATGATTTTTCGCGAGACAAAATTTCAAGCAATCTTGCACCAACATAAATCCCATCATCAAAACCAAACCATTTGTCCTTAAAAAAAATGTGACCACTCATTTCTCCTGCTAACGGCGCATTTTCTTCGAGCATTCTTGCCTTTAATAATGAATGGCCGGTACGTGACATAATGGGTTTTCCACCATTTTCAAGAATAATCTTGGGCACCAACACTGAACATTTCACATCAAAAACAATCGGTGCGCCCCGATGATTTTTTAAAACATCTTTGACATACAGTAACATTTGACGATCAGGCCAAATGATTTCACCTTGATTTGTCACCATACCCAAACGATCTGCATCGCCATCAAATGCTAATCCAATGTCTGCATTTTCTTTTTTAACCGCGTCAATCAAAAATTTTAAGTTGTTGGGAATGGTGGGGTCCGGATGATGATTCGGAAAATTTCCATCGTATTTGCAAAATAATTCAATCACTTCACAACCCAGTTGTTTAAACACAATGGGGGCAATTTCACTCGCCGCGCCATTTCCTGCATCAATCACTACTTTCATTTTTTTATTTAAATGTAAATCGTTACAAACAGCATTGATATAATCGGGAATAATATTTTTTAAAACAATTTTTCCGCTACCTTTTAGAAAATCTCGCTTTTCGATACGTTGAATTAAATTTTGAATGCCTTCTGCATTTAATGTTTTTCCGTTTAAAACAATTTTAAAACCATTGTGATTTGCAGGATTATGGCTTGCAGTCACCATCATGCCTGTTTTTGTATCTAAAAAATGTGTTGCAAAGTAAATCAACGGTGTTGGACCAATACCGATATCAATGACATTACAACCCGTCTCAATAATTCCTGCTGCAAGTGCTTTTTTTAAAGACATGCCCGTTAAACGTGCATCGCATGCAATAGCAATTTTAATTTGAGAAAGTGCTAACGCTTCGCTACCAATCGCTAAGCCGATTGCATAAGCAACATTTTCATTAATACCATGATCAGAAACTTCACCGCGAATATCGTAAGCGCGAAATGATTCAATCGGTAATTGACTGGGGAGAGTGTAACGCATTATTTTTGTCCTGAACTGCCAAAACCACCCTCGCCTCTTTGTGAGGCCTGAAACTCCGATACAACTTGAAATCGCGCTTTTAAAACAGGCACGATCACAAGCTGCGCAATACGCTCACCCGGTTCTACTGAATAAGCAATAGCACCTCGATTCCAGCAAGAAATCATCAATGGGCCTTGATAATCTGAATCAATCAATCCAATGAGATTACCAAGCACAATACCGTGTTTATGACCCAAACCTGAACGCGGCAGAATAGTTGCTGCCATTGTGGGATTATCAATGTATATCGCTAACCCTGTGTTAATCAGCACAGTTTCACCGGGATGAATCGTTAATGGTTCATCAATGCAAGCGCGCAAATCCAATCCGGCTGAACCTGGCGTAGCGTATTCGGGTAACGCAATGCTTTCTCCTAGGCGTGAATCTAGAATTTTTAGCTGAATATCATGAAACATAACAAAACTCCCTATCATTTTGTACTTTTGCGCTTAAGATTACCGGGTTTACTCACGGCGTTCAATATGTGAATATTCTGTTGCATCAAGCCGATAGTTCTGATATAAATTCGTCTCTGTAAAAGTTCGATCCGAGGAATTATCATGACAAAAGTTTGCGCTGTGACCAAAAGACGCCCTCAAACGGGACACACGGTATCTCACGCTAAAAACAAATCAAAACGTCGTTTTTTGCCTAATTTACATAAACGTCGCTTATGGGTGCCCAGCGAAGAGCGTTTTATAACGATCAATGTATCGGCACGTGGTCTTCGCACAATTGACAAATTGGGTATCGAAGCTGTTTTAGAAAAAATTAAACAGGATAATTAATCATGGCAAAAGCAGGTGCACGCGAAAAAATTCAGTTGCGCTCAACAGGCAAAAATAAAGCGGGTAAACCAACTGGTTACTTTAAAACAAGCATGTCAAATAAACACAATACCGAAAAATTAGAACGCAATAAATTTGACCCACGCGCTTATAACCCTGAAACGGGAAAATGCGGTATGGTCGTTAAATTTATTCAAAAGAAAATTGCAAAATAATAAATTTACACGGTGCACTGCCAAAAGGCTGTGCGTGAATAGCCAATTATTTTCGATTGATTTTTTTATATTTTTCTAAAAGCGTCTCTTTTGATTCATAAAAAGCTAGCGGAATGCAATCAACAGGGCAAACTTGGCGACATTGCGGTTCATCAAAATGACCAACACATTCCGTGCACAAATCAGGATGAATTTCGTATATTTCAGTACCTTGATAAATCGCGTCATTTGGGCATTCTGGCTCACAAATATCGCAATTGATACATTCTTCGGTAATCTTTAAAGCCATTTTATTTTTCTTTCAGAAAGAATGAAACGCATTCTGGCACAAACCTGGAAATATCGCCACTCAGACTCATCATTTCACGAATCATGGTTGATGAAATGTAAATTGTTTCATCTGATGCGGGTAAAAAAATAGTTTCTATTTTTTGATTGTGTGATAGTTTTTTATTCATAGCGGCCATTGCTAATTCGTAACTGACATCATCAATTGTTCGAATACCACGAACAATATATTGCGCTGAATACTGTTTCGCAAAATCAACTGACAGGCCAGTTAATTTTTCAACGCGAATATTTTTATTTGCTTTAAAGCTTTCTTTACAAAAAAATAATCTGTCTTCCCAGGAAAATGTGGTTTGTTTTCGAGCGCTGTTTGCAATGCCAACAATTACTTCATCAAATAAATTCGCTGCTCGAAAAATAATATCGACATGGCCATTGGTAATGGGGTCAAATGTGCCAGGATAAATTGCAATTTTTTTCATACGATACATTCTACTTGTTTTAAACCTACTTTTGGACAACGCTGCAATAAACTTTGTACGGTTTGTCCAGATGGCAACACCAAATCTGGCGCAATCTCTTTTAAAAGATATAGCACAAATGCGCGTTTTGTTAAACCAGCATGCGGCACGGTTAACATATCGCTATTAATAACAGCGTCGCCATATAACAAAATATCGCAATCTATTATTCTTGGCCCCCATTTCTCAAGGTGTATTCGGCCCATAGTATTTTCAATTGATTTTAAAGCTTTCAGTAAAGCCAAAGCGGTCAAAGTTGTTTTGATTGCAACAACTTGATTAATAAAATCCGGTTGGTTTTGAGGCCCTATTGGCTTGGTTTCATATAAGCTTGATAAATTTAAGAGGCGCGTTTTGGGTAATTGCTTGATATGCTCGAGTGCAATTTGAATTTGTTTCATAGGGTGATTTAAATTACTACCCAATCCAATATAAGCTATGACATGCATAATTCTTCAATCATTTTTTGTTGTGCGTTACGTTCGGCATATTGAAAAGTATGCCACCAATTAAATTTTTCAGGAAATATTTCACCAGATTGCACTCTCAATTCCATAAAATCAATTGCAGCACGAAAATAGCGATGCTGAAAAACAGATTCAATACGACTTGGACGTTGTGCTTCTAAGTAAAATTGCAAAATCCAAATATCACGCATAATAAATTGCATACGCTTAGGAATCATGATGACTTTAACCTGAGTTAAAATGACTTCGTCAATCAGATGATGCAATCGAGAATAAAATTTTGTTTTTTTATTTTTAATGTGAATAAATTCATTCGATAAAACAGGCCACAACATTACAGCCAACAAAAAAGCAGGGTTAACGCTCTGACCTGATAAAAAACGTTCATCTGTTGTGCTCATAGCAAGTGCAATAAATTTTTCGGAAATTTTATTGTTATGTGCTGAAATAATACGAGCGACACTAGGAAATAATACATGAAAATAACCATATTCTTGCAATTTCAAATAAGTTACTCGCGCATTGCCATCAAAAAATAATTTCAGTATTTCGTCAAACAAACGTGATGCGGGAACATGTTGTAGTAAATGTGGTAATTTTAATAGCGCTGATTGCGTTTTTTCTTCTAAATTAAAATTTAATTTTGCAGCAAATCTTAATGCACGCAATAATCGCACTGGATCTTCGTGATAACGCTGACTGGGGTCACCAATAATACGAATCAATTTTTTAGATAAATCAGGCAACCCCTGCGTATAATCAACAACGCTAAAATCATTGATGTTGTAATATAGTGCATTTACCGTAAAATCACGACGCCAAGCATCTTCTTCGATTGTGCCAAAAGTATTATCCGAAGCGATCATCTTGGTTTGATTTGAGCGAACCTCATCCGTGTCTTCTGTTGTATTGGCACGAAAAGTAGAGACTTCTATTATTTCATCCGGAAAAAAAACATGCACCAATCGAAAACGTCTGCCAATAATGCGACTGTTACGAAAAATTTTTCTAATTTTTTCGGGATGCGCATTGGTTGCCACATCAAAATCTTTTGGTAAGCGCCCAAGTAAAATATCGCGTACACCACCACCCACCAACAATGCATCGTAACCCTCTTCTTTTAAGCGATATAATACTTTCAATGCATTGGGACTAATCGCTGCGCGAGAAATAGAATGGTTTGCACGCGGCACAATCACATGCGCTTCAGATTCAATATGGTGAGCGTTGCGACGCAGCCATCCGGTAAAACGATTTGACAATGGATCATCTCTCAAGAATCGACAATTTTATTTTAGGCCAGTCTAACATATTTTTATGTGGATGGTGCTTCATAAGATTGCAAAAATTCATCACAAGTTGCCGACCCCTGAAATGGCTTCCATCGAAAATTTATGCTGCATTGTTCATTGGGTGCAGTTGTGCAATTCACGGAGTTGCTCGTAATAAAAGGTCTGATGTGAAAAATATAATTACCTGCGATCAACTGAAAAACAATCTGGCCATTTTGCTTAATCGCTTTAAATCCAGCGGCAGCAAGCTTACCTTTCCATGCGCTACTCGTTGGAAATCCTAATACAAACCAGCAATTTGGCTGCACATTTGTCACATTTATTTTTCCAGTGATGCCATTTGTTGCCGTATAAGTAACGGTGCAATTTTCTGATTCTAATATCTTAAACTTTGCTACACAATTACCACTAATTAATGCGGTATTGTTCTCTGGCAATACGGGATCCGCCGCAATTTGAACGCTGGATACCGCAAAAATCAACGATAATAAGATTAGTATTTTTTTCATTTATTCTGAACTCCATTCGGCTAAACCTAATGACTACTTTAGGTTAAAAAATAGGCAAATACTATCATTGGGAAAACTATTTAAAAATTGCTATGATGGCTCGATGAAAATCAACATTAATTCCTATAATTATGGTAATGCTGCGGCAGATACACATTGCGCTGATGGACCCACTGTTCTAAAAAATTTATTGATGCGTGCGGGAATATCAGATTTAAGTTGGCAAGCAGATTTAAAAACAACGCATCAAGCATATCAACAGACTGCTTTAAAAGATGTTGCGCAATTGTGCGCTGCATTGGCCCAAGCAACAGAACAATGTGTTTTAAAAAAAGAGTTTTTTATTACATTAGGCGGAGATCATAGTTGTGCCATTGGAACCTGGAGCGGTGCTGCAACAGCAGTTCAAAATCAAGGCGAATTGGGATTGATTTGGATAGATGCGCACATGGATGCGCATACAGTCAAAACATCTTTCACGCAAAATATTCACGGCATGCCGATCGCTTGCTTGCTAGGCCATGGCGAAAAAGCATTAACGCGTATTTTATCTTCTCAGCCAAAAATAAAACCAGAAAATTTAGTTTTAATTGGTGTTCGCAGCTTTGAACCCGAAGAAGAAATATTGTTAAAAAAATTAAATGTAAAAATTTTTTATATGGAAGAAGTTGCTGAGCTAGGATTAAAAAAAGTGATTTTACAATCCATCGAAATAGCGAATAAAAACACCATTGGCTTTGGGTTGAGTGTTGATATTGATGCGATTGATCCTCTTGATGCGCCAGGCACCGGAACAACAGAAAAAAATGGCATTCGCGCAAATGATTTTTTACAAAACCTTCATTTCATCGCGCAAAATAAAAAATTAATTGGCGCTGAAATCGCTGAATTTAACCCATCAAAAGATCAGCAGAATAAAACAGCTAATATTATTATTGAAATGATAAAAATCCTAAATGACTATTTTAAATAGCTTGGCAAATTAACTGGGCATTGTTCATGTTTTGCAACCATGGGTAAACCCAACAGAATTTCATCTTCAATAATCGTAGCAATTTCTACAAATGTGTCATGCATCATCAGCGGTTCATAAGATTCAGGCAAGCGACTCAACTGATATTCGGATAACACGGGATTTAAACAAAATGATAGCGTCAATGGATATTCTACAGGTTGATTACAACGCTCACATACTAATTCAACTATTGTTTTTATTTCACCCTGAATTACGTGCAAACCAGCAGGATCAAGAAAAAAACGCATTTCAACCAACGCTTCTTGATTCAGTTGATTGTGAATAGCGCACAGTCTAAGCAATTTTTTTAAAGGCAACCGGCCTGATAAAATCAGGCCTTGTTTTGCTGCGTGAATAGGATCAATTGTTTTAGGAAGTTGTTGCGTCATGATCAATAATCCCTGTTTTATCAATACAATAATATTCGCGTTGATTTGCTCATTACGTTGTTTCAATTCATGGTCTCATAACACCATGCAGTGTAACACGCGCCTCTCATTGGTTCGAAATTATTTTTTTGTCTTTATTATTAATTCATTATAACTCACTAATGATTTGTTTTTTAATTATTTTTTTAATATTTTCTTAAGATTTATTCTATACAATGAGTTTGTGTTATTTTATTTTGATGTCATAAAGGGTGGGGCAATGAGATTGACGATCAATGCGAATGCTGCTGACTTAGTTGCCAAATATTACGCTATAATAAAAAACAGAACAATTACTTCTAATTTTAAGAAAAAATTAGATAAATTGTGTGGAGATACTGCAGCACAAATCGAACTGATGTATAGCGAATATCAAAAAGGGCCGGCAGATAACAAAGATACAGCGGTCGAAATATTACGCGAGCATTTTACATTGGTAAAAATAAATGACAACTTGAAAAACGCGTTAGAAGAATTAAAAAAAAATTTCATACCTTCAACATTTCATATTGATAATTTTAGAAATGATTTTCTTGCGGGCGCTTTGCTGTTCAATGATTTTTTACGTAATCAATCTGATGATTTTTTTATAGAATCACTAAATGATCAAACTCTGACAGAGAAAGAAAAAACAGAATTTAAAAAGGTAATTCAAACAACAGAAGCAACAGAAGCAAAAAAAACAAAATTCAATACCGCACATAATACGCAATTACAGAATTGGTTCTCAGAAAAGTATGGTAAAAACAAAAATACAATATCAATGCAGTTTCAAGACACTCTTCTGAAAAAATGGCTAGAAACTGGATTAAATTTGAAGTTAGACAAAGATGCTGATAAAGAAAAAATAAATATATTATTTGATCGGTATAATCAACTAATAACAAGTGTTGCAATATCTGCAATGCCTATATCTTTTAAAACTGTTATTATGTCAAACTCTATGACCTGTGCCGCAAACGAACTGCAGTGTTCTTATCATGTAGATCATGTAGATCAAAAGAATAGGCCATTTTATAAAATAGAAAGCTCGCCTATCATCACGGATCACAATGAGAAAATATACGCAAAACTTGGAACGCTAAAGTATACATTGAACACTGATTATAATCTGATGTCATTCAACTGTAAGGATGGGCAATTAAAAAAATTACTTGCGGGAATGAATTATAATGATGAAGAGGAAGAAAAAAAGCGTTTTTTTGATATCATAAAAAACTGCGAATTATTTTCAGATAACAACTGCGCAAAAAAACTGACAAAAAAAGAAAAAAAACAATATCTTTTAAAGCTTGCTATAAAACTTAATATTGCTAAAACTATATTGCCAACATTAAACCTGGACGATGTGCCATGCGGTTCAAAAGAATTGAAGTATCTTATCGAAAATCCCGATGTCTCATGCGTTTTATTTAAAAAAATAAATCATTACAAGATAGATTTTTCCTTTGCTTTTAAAGATAAAGAAAATGGTTTACGAGATTTTATACTGACAATTTTTGAGCATTATCAGATCACGAATGCGCAATCTAAATTTGATCAAATGTTTATGAAAAATATTTGCACCATTCTTAATGTAATTGAGGAAAATAATTCTCCAAAAGATTTTAATGCAAAACTTTCTGATATGTTGTGCGCAATACTATCTCGTGCTAGCAGATATCCAGATAGCGCAATTGTTAATGCTTTATCTGATGCTAAAAATTCTACATCTTATGCAAATTATGATAAAAATAAGTTGCGAAAAAAGGCAAATGCAAATGCTCAATACGAAATTATTCCCAATGAATCGGGCGATATAAAGAGCAATACTGTGATTAAAATTAGATTGCTCGAAAATGGACAAGAATCAACTGAAATAACAATATCAGATTTATATCGCGAATACGTCCAAAAATATAATGAATTACGCAAGAAAGATTTTGGACCCAGTTTCTTTAAAACAAACTTCGTACTCAATCAAACTGGAGATGATGCTGAAAAATTATGTGAAGCATGGAAACACGTTACAAATTCTAGCAATAAAAAGCAACGCTCTTATCGTGCATTCGAGGCGGTAATGAAAAATTATTTTGATGATAAAAAATCTTCTGTTCAGGGCATAACAGACGGGGAGCCTTCGCAATCCTCGAGCAACAGGTACTAAAATATTTTAATTATTCCGCATCTGAGCAGAGTTTAAAAATGTATTAGTAACATCTTGCGTATAGTTTGTATTATTGTCAATTGGCATTTTTAATATTTTCGCATGCGATGAAAGATCAATTTTATCTAATGACACAGAACGTAAAGCGGTATTATTATATGTTCTGAAATAGATTTTTTTATGCGTTAAATCTTTAAAAATTGTCCACTGCGTTGAATCATATTCAGTTACGCCATTCGTCACTGAACGCACTGTACCCAATGGAATATCAACATTGTTAATAATATGTTGCGCTAAAATCAATTCAGCAGATGCGTTTTCTACCGGTGTCGCCGCATTCAATAACAACGCAATTTTTACAAAACGAGATGGGGGGCTCGCATCGCCTGGTAATCCAACCATCCCCGTACCTTGTCCCGTTGCAGCAAAAACAATATTACCTGCTGTCACAGGTTCGGGCACAACTGGCGACAAATTCAAATAATTGCGCAAGTTAGTCACATGCCAATCATACGTGGGTGAATTCGTCATGACACCAACAGAATCATAGGTATGTAATTTTCCATCGACATACTCGATCACTAAGCTTTTTCCGCTCGCGTCATTTACCATGATATGCAATGGAAAAATCATATTTCCAAAACCCGGTATTTTTTCTGCATATACCTGAATAGCAGGTAAAGCCGCTTTCACTTCTTGAACCGTTTTAAAATTACCTAAAATCCAATCATTCAGTTGCCTATAAGACACAGCGCTTTTCTCCGACCCGGGCGTCACAGTTTGATAACCCGCTTCAGTTGGAAAAAGCAATCCTTCAGCAGATAAACCAACTTCATTCATACCATCAATTGCAGTAGCAATACCCATGCCATCTAAATAAACATAGCCGTATTTTGCTTTCCACGACAACCCAGGTTTTCCATCTGGTGCTGTATTTTGAAATACCGTATCTTCTGGCGTGCTCATCAGATTAGAGTTCATTGGCGTTCCGAATTCCATGGTGCGCGTAACCATCACAGTGCCATCTTTTGCAATCAAACGAAAATCCGTGCAAGCATTAGCGGAATGCGTGGCAATAAAAGATAATGCAGTTGCGGTAAGTAATGTCGCTGTAATTTTTTTAACGAATTGCATAAAGTATCTCCTTCCTTGGCTAACCATTGAGTTTAAATTTAACATAACAAAGCTTGTCGTATCAATGAGAAGACAGTCGTTTTGAAATATACATTCCGATTGGCAATATAACTAAAATATATATACAACAATATCCAGCATAGATTAGTGCACGGATAAAAATAGCAGGATCAAAAATCACAACTAAAACGGGTGGTAAAAATGCTAACAACGCAATCCAAATACGATGCGATCCATGTTTTTTTTGCTTTAAACCATCTGTCAGCACGTCCACTAAAGATGTTGCGACACTTAAAAATCCAGTAATAGAACAAATGGAGATAAAAGTAATGCTAATAGATTTAATGATCACATGATGCGTCAACGCCGCCATTTCAGACATTAGTAATGAAATAGTATTGGGAGAATTATTCATTGCATCCAAACCATGTGTGCCAAAGCGTGGCAATGCGCTTTGAATCACAGACACCCAAATAAAATATAAAATCATCGGAATGATGCTGCCTAAAAAAATCACGCGCGTTAATTGTTTTTTATTGTTATCCAAATAATCTCGAATACTGGGCAAAATTGATGCGTAACCAAATGAAGTAATCACGACTAAAAAAACATTGTGCGAAAAATTCCAATTGCCTTTTGATAATGTATGAAAATGCGAAAACGGCAAAACAGAACCAATAAGCAATATGGCAATGATAAATTTAACACTCATTAAAAAACGATTCGTTAAATCAACAGAACGAATGCCTAAATAAACAATATAACCCAAAATCAACGCTGCCAAACAGGTTGCAAGCGCACGCGGAATAAAAAGCTTGATGTCCAAAATAAGAGTATGCAACAAATCGCCGCTAGCTGCTAAATAAGCGCAACTCAAACTATACAGCAACATCAAATAAACAAACCAGGTAATAATTTTGACCGTTTTTCCCAAAGTCGCTTCAGACATGCTGATAAAATTAGCATGACGCGGCATCTGCATATTCACTTGTAATAAACACCATGCGCCAATTGACATCATTAGCCAAGCACAAAAAATCATGATTGCTGTTAATGCGAAATGATATTGCGCCGTCACAATTGGCAATCCGAGCATACCAGCTGCGATACAAGTTCCCAAAATTAAGTAAATTGAACCAAACTGTTTCAGTATCATTTTCCACGCCAAAATAAATTAAAACGAACAGAATATCACAGAATCCTTGACATCCCCGCCTGAAATCGCCAAAATTTCGACTTTCATTTTACTCAAAACGGCTATGTAGCTCAGCTGGTTAGAGCACGGCATTCATAATGCTGGGGTCAGTGGTTCGAGTCCACTCATAGCCACCAGTAAATTAACGGGTTAAATAGAGAAAACCTAATAAGCTCTACCGCCCATAGGGCTGGCCTGACTGCTCATATCAATTCTCCAAGAATTTAGGCAAATCACGAGACTCACCCATCGCTATTTTCATTATATAATTCTTCATCACGCTACATCGATCAATTGCGTTCACTGAAAATCCACGAAAATAACTAAACATCACAGAATGATCCGAAAAAATATCTTTTAAATGCTTCATTGTAAATATCATCACAGCATTATCAGCTCGTCGCCAACGTGCGTATTTTCGAAGAACACGTAAATCACCTATTATTTTTTTCTGGGCGCGTGCATCTGTTAACACTTGCGTTAAACAAGCCGCATCCATTAAACCTAGATTCACACCTTGCCCCGCTAATGGATGAATAGTATGTGCAGCATCGCCAATTAACGCTATTTTTTCTGAAACATAATGATCAACATGTCGCATGATTAATTCAAATTGTTGGCGTGGCGCAACAGCTTGTAATGCACCTAGCTTATAATCAAAATTTTCAGATACTGTTTGATTAAAAATATTTTCTAATGCCAAAAAAAACGTATCAGAAATTGAATGATCGGCAGACCAAACTAATGCAGATAAATTTTTTTCATCAAGCGGTAATAATGCGATTGGCCCTGATGTTAAAAATTTCTGATAAGCTGTATGATGATGTGGTTTTTCGGATTGCATCACAGTAATAATTGCTTTTTGATTGTAAGCTCGCTCAATTAATTTGACAGGCATTTGATTTCTCACCCATGAGTGCGCACCATCCGCACCAATGATCAAATCCGCTTCAATGCTTTTATGATCATTTAAAATCAACTGTATCTTATTATCTTGAATTATTATTTTTTTTGCTTGAGCTGGACATAAAATAGTGACATTTTTTTCTAATTCTAACGATTGCCATAATGATTTGATCATAGCTCTATTTTCAATAATAAATCCCATTTCAGGCTTATTAATCGCGTTGCTATCGAAATTGATTTCAGAACCGGCATAATCCCAAATATGCATTTTGATGAGCGGACTTTTTGACTGTGCAGGAATAGGTATATTCAAATATTCAAATAATTGCATTGATTTTAAATGAATGGCAGAAACACGTGCTGTTAAATCTTGCCAATATAATTCAGGAAAATGTGACTCAACAATCGTTACTTGAAAATTTTCTTTAGCTAGTAATTTTGCCATGGTCAAACCAATTATTCCACCACCGATAATGACAATCATATCCCCATCGCTCTTCTTGCTAATTGATTTTTAAGTGGAGAAATTAAATCCAAGCCCAATAACCCTAATCCTCGAAAATGGCCAAAGCAGGGTAAATTCAATTCAAAAAACCCGATCAATCGATTCGTTATTTTGTAAATCACCTCTTGGTAATCGCGTACTGTTTTTTCGTATTCTTGCAGCAGAGAAAAATCATTTAATTTTTCTGAATGATTTAATATTTTGCTTAAAGTCAATGCATCGCGTAATCCTAAATTAAATCCTTGTGCCGCAACAGGATAAATTGTGTGTGCAGCATTGCCAAGTAATACAGCGCCTGGTTTTATTTGTGTTTCGGCAATACTGGTTTGCAATGGCAGCATATTATTTTTTTTAATATGCGTAATGGATAATCGCCCTTCAAATGCATTTTGTAAAAATAATAAAATTTTATTGTCATCCCAACTGTTGATTTGAATCATTTGACGATGAGAAATCGTCCAAACCAATTGCGCTTTTTTCTTATTAAATAGGGGCAAAATAGCTAAAACACCAAATTGAGTAAATCGCTCATAAGCTGTTGCGCCATGCTCTTCTGACAAATCTAAATGATAAATCATTGCTTGATCACCACAATTTTTTTCAATTGTTTTAATATTTAATAACGCACGACAAGTCGAGTTACTGCCATCTGACGCAATCAACAATTCTGTTGATAGTTTTTTTTCGCCTTCGCTTGTTTTGATTGCGATATCAGTACACGCGTGATCATAATTGATTGCATCAATTGATTGAATTGAAATCAGTTGAATATTTTTTTGTGAAAATAATTTTTGATACAAAGCCAATTGTAATTTTTCAAACGGAACTACAAAACCCAGCGCTGATACTTGTTGCTCTGCTGCATAAAATTGCGTCACGCCTAATTTACCCATTTCGGAAACATGTACAGATAAAATGGGGCAAGCACATTGCGCCAGTTCATCCCATATTCCGAGTTGCTTTAAAATCATATGGCTGCCATAAGAAAGTGAAATGGGTCTTGAATCTGTTTTGGTTTGAGTCAAAATATTAGGTAAGTGCGTTTCAAGAATCGTAATAGTGCAATTTTTTGGTTGCATGCAAAGCGCGAAGCTTATACCCACTAAACCTGCGCCTGCGATAACAATATTTGTTTTAAGGTGGTTTTTTTGCATGGCCGGTATGATAGCATAAAATGGTTGGGGTAGCGCCATAACGACCTGCCATATATTTGCATAAAAATTATCATCAGTTAGAGTTGTATACACAAAAAAACCATATAAGATATAGTGCCAGCTCTAGTTCGATTTCAATCTCATTTTTGGATTAGAATATATTAATTTAAGGATGTAACATGTCAGAAAAACTTAAAAAATTACGTCAATTCATGCGTGAAAAAAATCTTGATTATTATTATGTACCAACTCGCGATGCGCATAATAACGAATACGTTCCGCCGCATTGGGAGCGTCGCGCATGGCTGACTGATTTTACAGGTTCTTATGGCGAAGCGTTCATTGGCATGGAAAAAGCTTTTCTATGGACGGATCCAAGATATTATTTACAAGCAGAAAAACAATTGAATTTTACTGATTTTGAATTGATGAAACAAATTCAAGGCGTCACTGCACCCATCGTTCATTGGCTAAGTGACAATGTTTTTAACGCTACCATCGGATTTGATCCAAAATTATTAAGCATCACTGAAAAACGTCGCTGGGAAGATGCGTTAGCAAAAATACATGGTGAATTAACGCCTGTTTCTGAAAATTTAGTAGATTGGATTTGGGAAAATCGCCCCCCGCTCAAATTGGAAAAAATCATTATTTTAGATGAGCAATACACGGGATTATCTACCGATCACAAATTAAAAAATCTGCGCGAACAAATGAAAAAAATAGGTGCCGATACAGTTATCTTGTCACAGCTTGATGAAATTGCCTGGATTTTTAATATTCGTGGCGATGATATTCCGTATAATCCATTGGTGATCAGTTATGCGATTATAACAATCAATCATGCCACTCTGTTTACAAAATTAGATCGCGTATCAGAAAAAGATTTTCCTTATTTTGCAAATCAAAATATTGAGTTAAAATCTTATGATGCTTTTGAACATGCGTTAAAAAATATATCGGGCACAGCCTGGGTAGATCCTGACACCACTAGTTTTTGGATTGCTTCACAATTAATTTCAGCATTTTTGATTGAAAAAAAAACACCGATTGCGATGATGAAAGCAATTAAAAATAAAACTGAACTAGCCGGTTCTCGCGAAGCGCATCGCTTAGATGCAATTGCGATGATAAAGTTTTTTTGCTGGCTAGAAAATAATTGGAAACAAGGTGTTGATGAAATTTCAGTGGCAGATAAATTGGAAGCATTGCGTCGCGACAATCCGCGTTGCAAAAATTTAAGCTTTCCAACTATTTGTGGTTTTGCAGATCATGGCGCAATCATACATTATCAAGCTAACGAAAAAGACAAGTATAAAATAGATGATAGCAATGTATTATTAATAGATTCGGGTGGGCAATATTTTGAAGGCACGACCGATATCACTCGCGTTATTCATTTGGGAAAACCAACGCAAGAACAAAAGAAAAATTTTACATTAGTTTTAAAAGGTCATTTAGCATTGCGACACACACCTTTTCCAGCGGGTGCGTGCGGCGAACATATCAATACGTTAGCGCGCGCACCATTATGGCAGCATGCGATGGATTTTGGGCATGGAACAGGTCATGGCGTTGGAGCTTATTTATGCGTACATGAAGGTCCACAACGCATTGGGTATGGCGCATCTGGTGTGCCACTGCAACCTGGCATGATAGTCAGTAATGAGCCTGGGCTGTATTTTAAAAATCAATATGGCATTCGCATTGAAAATGTATGCGAAATAATTGAAGTGGTTTTTGCAGAAAAAAGCCCAACGGATCGCAGCCCATTTTATCAATTAATTGATTTAACGGTTGTGCCTTATGCGAAAAATTTAATTGAGCCCACCCTGTTAACTGTCGATGAAATACGATATATAAACGAATATCATGCTTACATTTATAATTTATTAAAAAATGATTTGACAAGCGATGCGCGCGAATGGCTAAAAAAAGCAACGGATGCGATTTGAATTTAATTCAAAAAGCGTAAATATCTTCTTGGGCGTGAATTGAAAACGCCTGCTTATCTTCAACGCGTTTGGCTGATAATTCGCCCGCCCAAACACAACCTGTATCTAATGCATGAATTTTTGGATGCCGACACTGCGCAGAATCTAACGAAGCCCAGTGTCCAAAAAATAAATCCATTATTGGATCAATCCAATGAAACCATGGTCGATATTCTGGATCAATGGAAAAATCTGTTTTATTTTTTAAATCTAAGTGTCCGTTTTGATTACAAAATCGCATTCGCGTAAGTGCATTCAATATGTATTTCACTTGATCCCATTTTGATAAATCTTCTCGAAATAATACGGGTTCATTGCCATATATATTTTCAAAAAACTGAACGGGATTGGCGCGCATCATTTGCATCACGTTTTCAGCATACTGATAAGTGACTTCGATCGACCAGATGGGTGGTATGCCTGCGTGAATTAATACAAAATTTTGCACTTTATCCCAATACATCAGCGATTGCTTTAAAAGCCAGTGAATTAATTCGCCATAATCTGGTGCGTGTAAAATTTCAGTCAATGTATCTGACATAGGGTCTTGAGTCGCGTTTAAACAAAAAGCGGTGGCTAAAAGACGCAAATCGTGATTACCAAGCACGACAATAGGGTCTTTCAGTTGTTTAATAAAGCGAAGTGTTTCCAATGATTTTGGCCCACAATTCACCAGATCGCCTACAAACCCCAGACGATCCTCTTCTGGATTAAATTTTACTGCGTCAAGCAGGGCCATCAAAGAGTCATAACAACCCTGCACGTCACCAATGATGTAAGTGTTCATATTTTGAGTATAGCAGAATTTGAACAGTTGCATACTTTGAGTGATTTAATTCAACATATTGATTAAATTGATTTAAAATCATTCTCGAATCACTTCACCGGTCAAAGCATCGCGAATTTCAGTGGGTCGTAGACGGCCACCCAATGGTTCATCGATAACAAAATCCACTGTATTACCCAGGGTTAATTCAATTGTACGAATATCGCGTGCAGCCGGATCTCCACTTTTATTGCAGCTGGTAGAAATAATGGGGCGCCCAAATTTCTCGCACAATATTTTTGCGATAGGATGTGCTGTAATTCTGACTGCAACATTATTGTGATTACCACGCACCCAATAAGGCACCTGATCGGTTGCAGGAAAAACCCAAGTCGTAGGACCGGGCCACGTTTCAAAAACACGCGTCAGTTGTTTGGGCTGAATATACAATATCAATGGCTCTAGCTGCTCCCAATTTGCAGCAATTAAAATAAATCCTTTGTCCAATGCGCGATGCTTAATTTGTAAAATACGAGAAACAGCATCAACATTATCAGGATCACACCCTAAACCAAATACCGCCTCTGTTGGATAAGCGATAATTTTTCCTGCTCTTAAATTTTCAACAGCAATATCCAATTCATTTGATTTGATAATTTTGATCATGAAAACAACTCATCCTAATTTTCCTTGTGCGGCAACAATTCCGTATAGCCACATGCTTTTTGAGGGCATATTTTCTCTTCGCCTTTTGCTTTTGTTGTTTTAATCATCATAATAGGCCAATGGCATTCTGGGCAAGCTTCTGCGATAGGTGGATTCCATAACGCATAATCACAGTCAGGATATCGCGAGCATGAATAAAAAATCTTACCGCGACGTGATTTGCGTTTTAAAATATGGCCTTGATGACATTTTGGGCATGCGACTTTTGTATCTTCTGGTTTTTCAAGTGGTTCAATAAATTTACATTTAGGATAATTGCTGCATCCGATAAATTTTCCATATTTACCATAACGCACAACCAGTGTTGATCCACAATCTGAACAGACGCGACCTTCAATAATTTCTTGATCTTTTTGGTCATCCCCCGCTAAATTTCGCGTGTAGTCACATTCTGGATAAGCGGTGCAGCCAATAAATCTACCGCGCTTACCAAGACGAATGGATAATTGCTTTTTGCATTTTGGACAAAGTTCCTCTATTTTTTCTTGCGTTACATCACTGCGTTGCACATTTTTTTTCACATCTTCAACACGCTCACTAAAAGGAGACCAAAATTCTTTTAAAATAGGAATCCAAGCAACTTCACCATTTGCAATAGAATCCAGTTCGTTTTCTAATTTTGCTGTAAAATCATAATCAACATATTGTGTAAAATAAGTTGTTAAAAAATAATTTACAACACGGCCCACATCAGTTGGTTTAAATCGCTTTTGATCCATATCCACATATTCGCGATTTTTTAAAGTAGCAATAATGGAGGCGTAAGTTGACGGACGACCAATACCAAACTCTTCCAATGCTTTCACCAAACTTGCTTCGCCAAATCGCGGCGGCGGCTCAGTAAAATGCTGTTCGCCCACGATAGACTCAATTGGAACGATCTGCCCTTCTTCAAATGCAGGTAACACACCCTCCGCTTCTTCATCAGATATTTTTTTGTCGTCATAGTCTTCCTGATAAACAGATATAAATCCTGGATTCACAATGACTGATCCGTTAGCACGAAAAATACTATCTGCAATTTCAAAATCAACTGCAACCGTATGCATTGTTGCTTCAATCATTTGTGACGCAACGGATCGCTTCCAGATTAAATCGTACAATTTAAATTGCTCTGGCGTTAAAAAAGATTTGATGTCACTGGGATGTCGCGTGACTGCGGTAGGACGAACTGCTTCATGCGCTTCTTGTGCATTTTTGGATTTCGTTTTATAAATTTGTGGTTCGCTCGGTACAAATTCTTTTCCAAATCGAGCGGCAATTGCTTCGCGAATTTCTGTAACAGCTTCTTGCGCAAGCGTGACAGAATCAGTACGCATATAAGTAATTAAACCAATCGAGCCTTCTTCGCCAATATCGATACCTTCGTATAACTGTTGCGCGATTTGCATCGTGCGTTGCGCGGAAAATCCTAATTTTCGCGCGGCTTCTTGTTGCAATGTTGATGTAGTAAACGGCGCTGCTGGATTTCGCTTGCGTTCTTTTTTTGTAATTTTACTAACAACGCATTTTCCATTTGATTTACTGATGAGATGGTCGCAAATCTGATTGGCTGTCTTACTATCCTGAATTGTAAATTGCTCTATTTTTTCATCTTTAAAATGCGTGAGACGCGTCTGAATCATTGATTCTTTTTCAGATAATTTTGCGTGAATAGTCCAATATTCTTGAGAAAGAAATTTTTCAATTTCTAACTCACGCTCAACAATTAACCGCAACGCAGGGCTTTGTACGCGGCCAGCTGATAAACCTGGTCTTACTTTTCGCCATAACAAAGGAGATAAATTAAAGCCTACTAAATAATCCAATGCACGACGCGCTTGCTGTGCATTCACTAAATCCATAGAAATTTTACGTGGATGTGCAATAGCATCTTGAATTGCTTTTTTGGTAATTTGATGAAACGCAATGCGTTCCACTTTTTTATCTTTCAGACCTTTTTTTTCTTTTAAAATTTGTTCGATATGCCAAGCAATCGCTTCTCCTTCGCGGTCTGGATCGGGAGCGAGATATAAACCATCGCATTTTGCTAACGCTTTTCGAATTGCATCAACATGTTTTTCGTTTTTTTCAATCAGTTGGTATTTCATCTGAAAATCATTATTGGGATCCACTGCGCCTTCTTTTGGCACAAGATCACGCACATGACCGTAAGACGCCATGACTTCATAATCTTTTCCCAAATACTTTTTGATTGTTTTGGCTTTGGCGGGAGATTCAACGATAACAAGATATTTAGACATAACTAATTTAAATCCATTTTAATGCACTGTGTCGTAGGTATCTGCATTCACCAACAAATCCATGTGTTTTAATGCTTCATCACAGTTTGGTATATTAAATAAAACCATGAACGTTACCCATTTCATTAAAGGCAAATCAATTCCTTCGTGTATTAATTCCATTATTTGATGAATCACAATTTCACGTGTCATTGGCGTTAGAATGCCCTGAGACTCCAGTGATATAACAAAACCTCGGCAATCATCGCTCATTAAATTTAATTCATCTTCGCTAAAGATACGAAATGAGTGTGAAGATGCTTTTGGCAAATGATCGCTTAAATCAATTAAATTACCCAACCAACGAAATGCTCTTCCAATGCTATGCGCATGAAATCCAGCGGATTTCAATTCGGCAATAATTTTTGAATCGTGCAAATTCAGTCGATCATGCTTTGTCATATGATTGTGAAACAAATACATCAATACATTTAATACACTTTGTTCATTCATATTTTAATATAACCATTTAATTGCGATCGAATATAACCATGCAATTCTAAAATCAATAAATGCGCCATGACCGATTGCGCTGATAGTTTACTGTGTTCGCAAATTTGGTCAACACTTGTCACGTCGCTCTCGATACAGGCTAACACCAGCTGTTGCTCATGATCAAGTATAAAATTTTTGAAACTCGATGAATTTAAAGTATTTTCTGATGAATTTTTATGGTCGCTCATCGTTAAAAATGGTTTTAGCTCATCCAGCACATCTTCAGCTGAAACTACACATTTCGCACCCTGTTGAATTAAAGCATGGCATCCGGTTGACAGAGGATTACGCACAGAACCCGGTAAAGCAAATACCTCACGGTTTTGCGCAATTGCATAATGCGCGGTAATTAAAGAACCGCTTTTTAGCGCCGCTTCGATTACCAATGTTCCCAATGATAACCCACTAATAATGCGATTTCTTCTAGGAAAGTTTTCTGCTTTAGGCGGCATATTCAATGGCCACTCAGAAACCAAACAACCATTTTCAATAATTTTTTCTGCCAACGCATTATTTTTCTTAGGATATACATAACACAACCCATTGCCTAAAACAGCAATTGTTTTTCCATTCGCTTGTAATGCACCCTCGTGACAAGCTGTATCAATTCCCAATGCCAAGCCACTGGTAATGCAAATATTCTGTTTCGCTAATTCAAATGCAAATTGTTTGGCAATATCGATTCCAGTTGGTGATGGATTGCGACTACCGACTATCGCAATCTGTGTTGCAGATAATAAATTAACATCGCCCGAAATATACAAAATAGGCGGCAAACTTGAAATCTCAGATAATAGTTTAGGATAATTTTGATTTGTAAAGTTGATAATACAGTTTTTATCATGTTGAGTTAACCATTTTTCTGTTGTTATTAATAATTGCTCATCTGCATTTTTAATAGCGTAAATCTGCGCTTCATTTAATCTCAAAAAACGTAAATCAGATTTACTAGCACGGCAAATATTGTCTATTGTTTTAAATTCATTCAATAATTTTCGAATTGTTTTCATACCAATCAACGGCGCATGCGCAAGCTGCAACCAATAGATTAATTCTGTATTTAGTTTTTGCATGTGATGATATTATTGATAATTTAAAATAAGGCAATACTGTGTTTTTAAGGGGAAAACATGTCGTTTAAAATAATATTCGCTGGAACGCCAGAGTTTGCTGTACCTGCTTTAAAAAAATTACTCGACAGCGATCATCAAATACTAACTGTATTAACGCAACCGGACCGACCCGCAGGGCGTGGCCAAAAATTATGCGTGTCACCTATAAAACAGCTAGCCCAAGAAAATAATATTAAAATTGATCAACCCACTACGTTAAAAGATGTAGCGGCCCAAAAAACAATAATGCAACTCAATCCCGACATCATCATCGTTGTCGCATACGGTATGATTTTGCCCAAAACAGTTTTAAATATTCCGCGATTTGGCTGTATTAATATTCATCCATCATTATTACCAAAATGGCGTGGCGCAGCTCCTATTCAACGCGCTATTGAGGCTGGCGATACAAAAACAGGTGTCACCATTATGCAATTAAACGAAAAAATGGATGCGGGTGATATTTTATTACAAGAAAGCATCACATTGAATGATCACGAAACCAGCGGCACAATACATCATGTTTTAAGCGAATTAGGCGCGACATTATTATTAAAAACATTAAACTTACTGGAAGAAACAAAAATAAAACCAATGCGACAAAATAATAACGAAGCAACTTATGCCAATAAAATTGAAAAATCAGAAGCGATAATTCATTGGAAAAAATCAGCCACAGAAATTCACAATCAAATTCGCGCTTTTAATCCATGGCCTATTTGCACAACATATTTTCAAAATCAATCGCTTCGCATTTTTGAATCATTTGTTTTAAATGAAAAACAAAATGGTGTACCCGGCACTTTGGTTTCTATTGATAAAAATTATTTGCATATTGCAACAGGCAATGGCACATTAGGAATTAAGTCGATTCAACTACCTGGAAAAAAACAAATCTCTGCTGCTGATTTTATACATGGCCATCAGGCGCAGCTCATTGTTGGGAAAATCATATTTGGATAATTTATGCTATTTATTTTAGATCGTGACGGTGTTATCAATTTTGAATCAGAAGATTATATTAAATCGCCCGATGAATGGCACGCTATTCCAGGCAGTCTTAAGGCGATTGCGATGCTCACTCAAGCTGGCCATCAAATTGCGGTTGCAACCAATCAATCCGGCGTGGGCAGAAAACTTTTTTCAGATGCAATGTTAAAAAAAATCCATCAAAAAATGTTGAATGAAGTTGAAAAATCGGGTGGAAAAATAAATAAAATTTATTATTGCCCACATACACCCAATGATTATTGCGATTGTCGAAAACCCAAAACAGGTTTATTAAAAGAAATTTTTAAAGATTTCAAAATAAATCCTGCAGATACAATTCTGATTGGCGACAATTTACGCGATTTAGAAGCAGGAGCAAACATGGGGTGTCAACTGATTTTAGTGAAAACAGGTCACGGTGAATTGACTGCTAAAAATTTAAGCGCTTTTCATCATGATGTACTTATTTTTGATAATTTATTACAAGCGGTAAATGCATTATCTTAAAAATACGCGTATTTCTATAATTATAAACACAAATTTATATTTTATAATTTAATATTTTCTTAATTTGCATCGCCTATACTAAACAGAGGGTATTAGTAGAAAAGGTAGAAAATTATGCCAACAGAAGCACAACGGTTATTAGACAAAATTCACGCAATGTCACAAGGGGAAAGTTTTAAAGATGCAGATATTAAGACATTCGAAATTGAAATGCTGGTGAATGTGCTACCAGAAATTTCCGATGCTGGTGAGGATCACATCAGAGTAGGTGAAGTTGGTAGCATTTCTTATTATGAACTTCTCAATATTTCGACAGATGCGGATGATGCAACGATCAGAAGAGCGTACCGTGCACTGACGATAAAAACACATCCTGATAAGACGGGAACAGGCGGTGAATTGTTTCGTAAAGTAACCGATGCTTATCAAGTATTGAGTAATGCAAACAAAAAATTCGACTATAACTGCGCCATACAAGATTCGCTTTTGAAGACAAAGGCAGCAAAAAAAGCTACAGAAGAGCAAGCAAAATTTAAAAGAAAACAAGAAAAATATCAGGCTGAGCAAGCAGAAGAAAAACGGGCTAAAGAAAAAGCGATGAAGGTGGTGGCAGCTGATGCAAAAGAAGCGGCTGAGCAAAAAAGAAAGGATATTTTCATTGATCGTGTGACTCAAGCCAAATCGTCTTCGGATTTAGAAAAAATACTAAGTGAAATCGGCATGGCGCAACACGAAAATGATAACGATGTATTGGAAAAAATTGCGGAGCATAACCATGCGAATCTTAGTGTTTTAGAAAAAGTATGGGAACAGGCAACGAGTCCGGATGTGTTAAAAGCTGTTGTAAGCGCAAGTTACGGGTTGAACGAGACAGATGGCAATAGCCTCAGAGAAAAAATAACAACTGATTCAGATGCTACTTATGGCGCCCTTGGGCTTGTAGTTGATATGAGCGGCAAAGGAAGTAATGCTGTGATGTCCGGACAAATATTGCATAACCTTTTGCATCATCCAAAGATTTCTTTTACACCTACGCTTAATATTGCAAAGGGAAACAAGGGATATGGCATAAGCATAGCTATAACGACAGCCAATATCACATCAGACGCTTTAACACAAGCAGCTAAACTGGCAAGCAATCCAAAAGCGTCACAGTTCATTTCAAATCATCCCAAGGCATTACAAACTCACGGATTAAGTGCGCAGACGATTGCGGATGAGGAAAAAACACGGCAATATCGTGCTGTAAAAAAAACACGGTGTGGCCAAAAAAAGCAATCTGAGCGCTATTCATTTACTTTACCCAAATTATCCAGCAGCAAAATTGCTTTAACCAGCAGCATCGCAGTTGGCATGGGGGGTGTTGCGTTAATTGCTATTGGTATTACGTCGCTGGTGGCATCGCATGGCGTATTGGGACCGCTATCAGTTTTAGCTTTCTATAAAGGCATAGCGATGTTAAAAGTCGCTGCCGGCTTGTCGATAGGTGGTGGTGCTATTGCGACAGGCGCAAGTGTAAAAATGTTTAAAAGCGTTAATAAAAAAGATCGGAAGCAAAAGAAAATTAAAAATGAACAAACAGAAAGTGCAACGCCATCCTCACTCAAGACTATAGATAAATTTGGATAAAGCCAAGCGCATCCGTCCTGAACATTGTAAATATATCAAAGCGACGCCGATGGGTGTTCCGCTAAAACTTGTGGAAAAAACATCTGGGTCAAATAATTAATGCTGCGAAACACAGAATACCTTAAATATTGGCTTGCCTGAAACCAGTGTTCGTCAGGCGGTCAATAAGTTACTATTGGAGATTATCTTTTTAAAGATAAAACGGGCATGATTCGCATTCTTGATCCAGCGTTACAGAAGTTTCTTTTGACGATGCAAAACAAGTAAGAGGTAATACCGATGAAAGCACGAGATAATATATTTGCATATAGCGTATCTCAAATAATGCAGCAGTGGTTTTCTGATCTTAAGCTGACTACAGAAGAACAAAATAAAATTTTTCATATTCGACGTATTCAATATATTGTTGGACTTATTATAGAAACTTTTTTTCCACAACATCTTGAGATTCCAGATAATATTAAACAACTTGCATTTTCGTGCGAAGAGCATGGAGATATATTTCGTCAAAAAATTATATCAGAAATGCCGCTGCACATGAATACGCTTAATAAAATTGTTTATTTTTGTACTGCAGTGAGCGAGTTAAATCAAGAAATAACACAATCTACAAATACAGAAATGAACTGTGCTGCAATTAACGTTAAAAATGAAGCAATAAAACTAGGTCAGTCTAGAATGGTGCATATTAATTTAATACAATTAACAAATGTGTTAATGCAAACAAAAAATATAATTCGATCACGAGACTCAAACGCAATGGAGTGTTATAAAAAAACGGCGCGCTATCTGGAAAATTATAGCGGATTATTTTGCGTCATGGTCGCCCTGATTGCTATTGCTTCAGCATACTTGGCAGTGCCGACAGCGGGTATTTCGATTTTCGTTGGTGGTGCGCTAGTGACCAGCATGATTTCTGCCAATATTTTTCACGAAAATAAAAAATATCAAAAAATTAAAAAAGGCATGGGAGCATTGGCATCAACGGCGGTTTCTCCTTCAGCTATCTGAAAAAACGCGGATTATTTGTAAAACAACTATAATGTGTCTATAGTTATATGACCATAGTGAGATAATGCAGATGAAAATAGAACAAGTAGGTGCTGGTGTATTTAAAGCAAAATGCTTGAGTTTGTTGGATGAAGTTGAAAAAAAACATATGCAGTTAATTATCACAAAACACGGCAAACCAGTAGCAAGATTGGTATGCATCGAAAAAGAAAAATTTTCATTGTATGGCTGCATGAAAAACAGCGTGGTGATTAAAGCGAATGTTGTGGCAGGAATAGATGAGAAGTGGGAAGCAGATGAGTAAAGCATCTGGATTGCTGTTGGATACACACGTGTGGATTTGGTTGAATAATGGCTCATCGGAGTTAAAATCAAGCATCATTCGTAACATAGACCATGCGGCAGAAAATGGAGAGTTGTTTATTTCGGCAATTTCTGTTTGGGAAATTGCAACGCTGGTTGCAAAAAAGAAAATCGTATTGCGCACATCGGTGCAGGATTGGATTGAGCAGGCCTTAAAGCAGGATTTATTATGGTGAAAAAGGCTTAGCATATTTTCTGTATCCACCTCATCGCCAGTGATTTTTACACATGAAATATCACAATTTGATTGCAAGCAGTATTGGTAACATACTCGAATGGTATGATTTTGCATTGTTTACTTATTGCGGAACACTGTTTTCAGATCTCGTTTTTCCAACACATAATCACACTACAGCGTTAATTGCCTTGTTTAGTGTATTTGCCTTGGGTTTTGTCTGCCGTCCTTTGGGCGCAATATTTTTTGGTCATTTGGGTGATCGAATAGGGCGTTCTACCGCATTGAGATGGTCTGTAATTTTAATTTCAATACCTACATTCCTCATGAGTCTATTGCCCACCTATCATCAAGTCGGAATTATTTCGCCTATTTTGTTGGTAATAATACGCTTAATCCAGGGCATGTGTATTGGTGGAGAATATTCGGGAACAATTATTTATTTGGCGGAAACAGCACCAACAAAAAACAAAGCTTTTTTTACTAGCTTTGCAGCAACTGGTGCTAATGCAGGTTTATTCGTCGGTGTTGGAATGACAGCAATTTTAGAACATGTCTTAACAAAAGCGCAGCTGCATGATTTTGGTTGGAGAATCGCTTTTTTTATAGGTGGGCTATTGGGTCTTTTAATTTTTTATCTCAGACGATTTCTAATTGAAACGCCTGGATTTATAGCGTTAGTACGCGCAAAAAAAACAGCAAAAATACCTTTGTTTACCGCATGTAAAGAGGATTTACTCATTATGGCAAAAATCATTGCTATTGTGAGTTTCGGCGCAACTCTTTTCTATATTACATTTACTTATTTAGCTTTTTACTTGTCCCAATTCAGTCATTTTACATTTAAAGAAGTCACCTATTTTCAAACAATATTTATTGGCGGTATGTTTTTGCTGGTTCCATTATCTGGTTTGCTCTGCGACACTATTGGCAAGAAAAAAATGTACTATTTTTTATGCGGAATAGGATTATTCAGTAGCGTTATTGTTTTTTATTTTTTTCGCAATGGCGGTGAATTTAGTATCCTAGCTGGTATCTCACTCCTTACAATTATTAGCTCCATGGAACAAGCAACAACATTAATTACAGTAGCTGAGTTAGTTCCTATTAAGGTGCGGTACACATCTTTAGCAATTGCTTATAATATTGGAAATATGATGTTTGGTGGTTTTACACCACTTTTTCTAACCAGTTTAATTCACATAAGCCATAATGATTATATGCCGGCATTTTATTTAATGATCACAGCCTCTTTAACATTGATCGTAATTATTTTTTCAATCTAACACTAACAAGAGTCATTAATGACTTTTCAAATATACATCAAATCGACTGCTTTTTCCTTCAAAAACAATATCGGGTTTTTGATTACCAATAGATGGCGCTAGACGAGCGCGTTTTACAACAATTCTTTTTTTAACTTTAGATAATGCCAAATTGAATAATTTTTCAGAATCCACGTCATCCCCTACAATTGCTTTAATTATCCGCATTTCTTTTTTATTCAAAGCAGTTTTATGCTGATTTGGAAACATAGGATCTAAATAAATTATATCGGGATAATCATTTGAATCTAATTGCAATAAATAATTAAGTGAGTCGATGTGAATTAATTTTAACGATAAATTTTGAAACCATGTTTCTTTTAAAGCACGCTTTAATCCATCTTGCAATACCGCGTGAATTATTTTAGATTTTTCACACATCACAACATTGCAACCTAACGTTGCCAATATAAATGCATCTTCACCCAAGCCCGCCGTTAAATCTAATACGGATAATTTTTCTTTAGATTTCATGCCAATGGCACGCCCAATTAATTGATTCTTTCCGCCACCAAATTGCTTACGATGTTTTAATTTTCCATGCAAAAAATCAACAAAAACAGGGGTCGGTGCATTTTTAGAATTGAATTGAATGCCGATATAATTTTTGGTCACAATCAATAATATTGAAAATTTTTCCATGTCGCTTGCATTTTGAATATAAGCAATATTCAATGTTCGAGATAATTTTTCTGTTTCTAATTTTCTGCTTTCATCTACGCAAAATAAAGCGATATTTTTCATAACTCTTAGAGCCATTAGCGCTATAGAATGTTCGATCTATCGCTTGTCGGAGCTGTATGAGCGTTGCACGGAGTCGTGGCAGGAAAAAATTTCTGTCGTTTGCGGTATTGTTCTAATTGCTGGTTTAATCTGCTTATTTTTGTTTGCAACATTTGATTGTTTCTATCTGCCTGCAATTTTTGTTCACATGCTTCTTTGATAGCTTTGTTGGCTGTTTCTCCAGTTCGCATAATTTGCTTTAATTGACGAATATCGTTTGTTAATACTGCATTGTTTATCTTCAGTTTCGCAATCAATTGTGCGGCATGTTTTTCATCATGTGGCGCAGGGCTAGGAATTGCGGTTATCTCGCGCAAAAGATGCGGTGGCACGAAAGAATGATCCGATGATATCAAGCCCTTCTGCATTAACTCACCAAGCAAGCCATGTTGTTCATGTTCCGACATTTGTTGCTGCAAAAGCTGAAGATTGAATATTGATGCGCTCGACAATGCCGCAAGTTGCAACTTAAATGCAAGTAAATCTTGATCCGATGCATCGGGCATCTCAGAAAAAAATAGGTGCTTCGGAAAAATTTTCTGCAATAATATATACAGTGGCTCTTCAATGTTGAGCTGTCGCGCATTCTCATAGAAATTCAAAAGCATTTTATGTTGCTCTATTTCTGGTTTTTGTATTGAAAGCAACATTAATTTTTCTGTTTCATTCAGCGATGCCTGCTCTTTTAAAGCAAAAAGATGTGAGGCGTTTTTTTCTGTAAGTATAGCTATTTTTTCATCACGCTGATTAATTTCTTCTTGCAGTAATTTGGCCGCATCAAATAATTCGCTTATCTCCTCTTGAAGTATTGCTGTTTGATTAGCACGCACTAGCAAAGCTTGTTCTACAGAATTCCAATCGGTTTGTGTGGCTGCTTCTTGTCTCATGCAATATTCTCCCATTAGATTTACAATTTCGCCTCAATCGCATCTAAAAAATCAGAAGCGATGTCTAATTCAAATAATTGATTTAATTCACGCGCGCAAGTTGGGCTGGTTACATTTATTTCCGTTAAATAATCTCCAATAATGTCTAATCCTGCGAATAATAATCCTTTTTCGCGCAACACCGGGCCCACTTGTTCGCAAATCCATTTATCACGCGATGTTAATTCGCATCCTTTTCCAACAGCACCAGCGGCTAAATTACCGCGAAAATCATTTTTTGCAGGTACGCGCGCTAACGCATAAGGAATAGGCTCACCATCTATCATGAGAATTCGTTTATCTCCTTGCGCGATCTCTGAAATAAATTGCTGTACAATCACAGTTTGTGAATTTTGACGTGTCATCATTTCGATAATGGATCGATGATTAGAATCTTTTAGAGATAATTTAAACACAGAATTGCCGCCCATACTGTCCAATGGTTTGATGACCGCAGTTTCCACTGAATCAATAAAATCTAAAATCAAATCAGATTGAGAAGTCACTAACGTTTTAGGACAGCACTGTGGAAACCACGCTGAAAATAATTTCTCATTGGCATCGCGTAAACTAGCCGGTTTATTCACCACTAACAAACCTTGCGATTCTGCTTGCTCCAGCAGATAAGTCAAATAAACATAATGCATATTAAATGGCGGGTCTTTTCGCATTAACAATACATCCAAATCCACTAGCGGCTGCTCTTCTAATTCGCTTAATTCAAACCAATGATCTGCGTTATCAAATACTGCAACTGATTGAATTCTTCCCCACGCAATACCATCTTGCAGCCAAATATTTTCAGGTAAAATCACATAGTTTTTCCAGCCCCGTTCTTGTGCGGATAATAATATCGCCAATGTCGTATCTTTTTCAGGGTGTATGTTTTCAATCGGATCCATTAATACGCCACATTTTGTCATGATTACTCCCTTGCTGCAGCGATCATCGCTAATCTTGCGACAACACCATAAGCATAAAATCGATTCACCGGTTCTGCCGAATCACATAGAACACCAGATGGTGCGTAACAATTTTTTGCAAATGCCAATGGGTGAAAATCCATGCCAGGCGCATTTAAATTCTCATTCACTGCTTTATTTTTATGTACACGATAAAAACCACCTACAACATACCGACCAATTTGATAAACGACCGGTTCTGCAACAGCCTCTTCTTTGCCAACACGTTCAAATGTATAAACACCTTCTTGTAAAATAATTTTGGTAACTGATTTTCCACCTTTCAGCGAAGCCATGCGCGTACGTTCTTTGCGATTTAAGTGATTTAACTCTTCGGGATTTTGAATCATCATGACTGCCATACCATAAGTACCTTGATCCGCTTTAACCACAATAAATGGCGGCCGATTGATTTGATATTCATCATATTTTTTTTGAATTTTTTCAAATAGTTTTGTTGATTTTTTAACTAAATCATCTTGATCAGTTTGATTTGAGAAATCCACATCTGATGCTTGATCAAACAATGGCGCCAGCAACCACGAATCTATTTTGAGCAATTCAGAAAATTCATCGCATACATTTTGATATTGTTTAAAATGTGTGGATTTTAAGCGATTTGACCATCCTAGTTGTATATTTGGCATCACCATTTGATTAATATTTTGAAAAATATTCGGTATACCAGACGATAAATCGTTATTTAAAATAATGCAACAAGGAAAATAATGAGAAACGCCAACGCGATCATTTTCACGCACTAATTTTTCTAAGATAATTTCACGACCCGATGGTAAGTTATATTTTGTTGGTTCGATAATATCGGTATTTAAGGTGCCAATACGCACTTCAAAACCTGCACGCTTTAAAATTTCAGATAACATTGCCAAATTTTCAAAATAAAAAATATTGCGTGTGTGATTTTCGGGAATTAACAGTAATCGCGTTGCAGAAGGACATTTTTCTGCCATAGTCGATTGCACTGCTTGAACACACAAGGCCATCATGTCTGGGTTTAAATTATTAAACCCAGCTGGAAATAAATTAGTGTCAACTGGCGCCAATTTAAACCCTGCATTGCGTAGATCAACAGAGCCATAAAAAAGCGGTGATGTTTTTTGCCATTGTTGTCGAAACCAACTTTCAATTTGCATTTGAGCGCGTAAAAATATTTTCTCAAGAGATTGTAATGGGCCTGTTAGTGCAGTTTCTAAATGCGGAACGTTAAGCATTTTCTAGTCTCAGTCAAGATTGAGAATTAGCATAGCATTTTAAAAAATTATTTAGAATACCCAAAATACGAGAAAACGAATTCAAATAACTTGTGATCATTCTGTTGCTTAATGATACAATAATTTATTGGAAATATGAACTTTAAAGAAATACATGGCACAAAAAATTCAAATTGCGGCATCAATCTTATCCGCTGATTTTGCAAATTTAGGCGCAGAGGCAAAAGCTATTTTAACAGCAGGCGCTGATGCGATTCATTTTGATGTTATGGATCATCATTTTGTACCTAATTTAAGCTTCGGTTCAATTGTGTGTGAAGCATTACGTCACGCAGGTATCACCGCACCGATTGATGTGCATCTGATGGTAACTGATCCTGAGCAATATATTGCGCCTTTTGCAAAAGCGGGTGCAAATCGATTAACGTTTCATCCCATCACTGTTCAAAATGTTCAAAAAACTTGCGCATTAATTCATGATGCTGGCATGGAAGTAGGGCTAGCATTTAATCCTGATCAATCAGTTGCGATAGAAAAAAATGTTTGGTCTGAATTAAATTTGATTTTAATTATGTCTGTTTTTGCTGGTTTTGGCGGACAGCAATTTATACCAGACAGTTTAAATAAAATTAATTTAACTAAAAATTTAATTGAAGAAAATAATCCTCGAGTTTTATTGGGCGTTGATGGTGGTATTAAAATTGATAATATTCACTCTGTCACACAAGCTGGCGCAAATTTTATTGTCATCGGCTCAGGATTATTTGACGCAAATGATTACAAAACAAGAATAGATCAGTTACGGGGAATAACATGAGCATAAAAACTTTAGGTCTTCGTCATGTTGCTTTGAATATCTTTGATTTAGAGTCTTGCGTAAAATTTTATATTGAAATTTTTGGAATGAAAGTTGAATGGCAGCCTGACGATGATAATTTTTATTTAACATCAGGCAAAGATAACTTAGCGTTGCATCGCACGACAAAAACAGAACGTGATCGCGCTTCGCAACGATTAGATCATATTGGTTTTATTGTTAAAACACCCGAAGAAGTGGATCGCGCTTTTCAATTATTGCTTGAACACAAAATTGATATCGTGGCGCCACCTAAAACGCATCGTGACAACGCACGCAGCTTATATTGTAAAGATCCCGATGGTAATGTTGTGCAAGTGATTTATCATCCGCCTATTTCGCATTAACCTATTGATCATGCAGAATGCACATATCTTTGCACTTACGACCACTTTCTTTTTCAAGGGGGTGGTCATCAGGCCAAAGATGTGTGCATTGGATAGCGTGTTGGCAGTTGTTTCACTTTCCTCTTTATAATAAGCTGCACATAAAAACATCGGCTAGATATACGAACTTGCTTTATAATTAAACGCAATTTGAGTGTAGCCTTTAAGGATCCGGAAACTAATATGAATTTTATCCTTGCGCATGAAGATTATTTTGTTATAGGTTGGTTAATTATCATTTTTAGCTTGGAGCAAATTAAACAACGATTTTTTGTACCTACCGTCAAGGATGGTGGATTACATCGTTGGATAAAAAATAGTGTTTTTGGAATAGTAAACAGATTATTGGGGCCTATTTTAATGCTACCTATTATAGTGTGGGCAACAACTTTAGACGCATGGCATAGACCAGAATGGATGTTTAGTGTCTCAACGCTTATTGTTGGTATTATGATCTTAGATCTATCAAGTTATTGGTTTCATAGACTGAGTCATAAAATCCCATTTCTTTGGAGATTTCATGAAATACATCATTTAGATTCGGCATTTGATACAACAACTGGATTAAGAATTCATTTTGGTGAGTTGGTATTGCAAAATTTTTTTAGAATAATCCCTATTATTGCTTTTTCAATTTCATTGAAGGCTGTTTTAATTTTTGAGGTTATTCTAATCATTGAAGGTTTGTTTCACCATTCTAATGTCTGTATCTCAGAAAAATTAGAAAGCGTTCTCTCATGCATCATTATCACTCCAAATCGTCATTGCGTTCATCACCATGCTGTTGTTAGAGATACGGATTCTAATTATGGTTTTATCTTTGTTTGGTGGGATAAAATTTTTGGATCATTTAACAAAGCAAAAAGAAAGAATACATGGCATATTGGTTTAGAGTATGCGCCAGACTTAGGGTGTATGAAGTTGTTAATCTCACCGTTTATATTCAGGAAACTAAAAAAACGAATGAGGCTTAAGGGTTATAAAATAGCAAGAGATGTTTCATAGGAAGCTAAGTATGTTAAAAATACCGTGCATGATGTTTCGTGGTGGTACTTCTAAAGGGCCTTTTTTTCTAAAGACAGATCTGCCAAGCGATGCAAATTTGAGAGATCAATTACTGTTAAGCTTGATGGGATCTCCGCATGACCGACAAATTGATGGTATTGGTGGCGGAGATTCTTTGTCAAGCAAAGTAGCGATTGTTGGGTCTTCAGAAAGAGAAGATGCTGATATAGATTATCTTTTTTGCCAAGTGCATATTAACGAGCCTATCGTAGAAACTACATTGAATTGCGGAAATATGTTATCTGCTGTTGCACCATTTGCGATTGCAAAAGGACTTGTAAAAACAACCGATCCTGAAACAGTAGTCAGAATCTATAACGAAAATACAGGTGTTGTTATGATTGCTACCGTACAAACTCCGAAAGGGGATATTACTTATGAAGGTAATATAGCTATTGATGGCGTTCCGGGAACAGCAGCGCCAATAAAATTAAGTTTTATAAATTCTGTTGGTGCTAAAACAGGAAAATTGCTTCCTACAGGAAATATTGTCGATATTATAGATGGGGTATCTGTTTCTTGTGTTGATGTAGCTGTACCTATGGTGATCACTTATGCGGAAGCTATGGGAAAAACGGGATATGAATCAAAAGTTGAATTGGATTCAGATAAGATATTTATGGAAAAACTCGAAGAACTTCGCAGAGCTGCCGCTTTGAAAATGGGTTTAGGTGATGTTTCTCGATCTGTCAGCCCAAAAATATGTATGATATCAAAAGCAAGAAATGGTGGCTCAATCACGTCTCGTTATTTCACACCATTTGACTGTCATGATGCGCATGCTGTATCTGGTGGGTTGTGTTTAGCAGCAGCGTGTTTCATTGAAGGGTCTGTTGCTTATAATGTCGCAAAATCTGTCATTCCAAAACAAAATAAATTTGAACAAGAAGTTATTATCGAGCATCCTTCTGGAAAGATAAGGACATCTGTAAACATTGATAAAACCAGTGGTAACTTAAATTTTCCATTGGCTTCTTTCACAAGAACAGCAAGACCGCTTTTTGAAGGAAGTGTTATCATTGCTTCTCCAGTTAAAACACAGTGCGAGCATTAATATACGTTAAAATAATAATATGCTAAAACTAACTGAAATATTTTTTTCACTTCAGGGCGAAACAAGTCGCGTTGGTTTACCTACTATTTTTATTCGCCTAACAGGCTGCCCATTGCGTTGTCAATATTGTGATACAGCTTATGCCTTTTCGGGTGGAAAGAATTACTCAATTGATGAAATATTAAAACAAATATCGCAATACAAAACAAAATATGTGACCGTGACAGGTGGTGAACCTTTAGCGCAGAAAGCTTGTTTGCATTTACTGAAAAAATTGTGCGATAAAAATTATTCGGTGTCATTAGAAACCAGTGGTGCAGTTGATATTGCAGGAGTAGATTCTCGAGTGGTTAAAATTTTGGATATTAAAACTCCCGCTTCAAATGAAGCATCAAGAAATATATTTGATAATTTAAAATATATTTTTCCAAGTGATGAAATTAAATTTGTTATTTGTAATCGCGAAGACTACGATTGGTCCAAAAAAATAATTTCGGAATACAATTTATTGGAACGATGCGCCATTTTATTTTCCCCAAGCTATCTACAAATTGCTAATGAAACATTGGCGCATTGGATTTTAGAGGATAATCTTCCGGTGCGTTTTCAAATACAATTACACAAAATGATTTGGGGCGATGCGAGATCGCGTTAAATAAACCAACAATAGCGAAATTGCAGCAGGCGTAACGCCTGAAATACGCGCTGCTTGCCCGACAGTTTTAGGTGAAATTTTTTTTAATTTTTGACATACCTCAGTTGATAAGCTGGTGACTTGATCATAATTAAAATAATCTGGAATGATTAAATCTTCAAAATATTTTTGTTTTTCAATTTCTTTTTCTTGACGAGCAATATAACCAGAATATTTTGCTTGAATTTCAATTTGTTCTCGCACTGTAGCGTGAATATGATTCGTTAAATTTTCTAATGATATTAAATCTAAATAATTTGTTTCTGGTCGACGCAATAATTCAAATAAATTATATTCACGCTCTAATGTCGTTTGATATTTTTCGTGAAATTGTTTTGCAGCAACAGAGTCCGCTTGAATCCAAGATGATTGTAATCGAGCAATTTCTTTTTCAATCGATTCTCGTTTTTCAGAAAATAGTTGATACCTATTTTGATCAACACAACCTAACTCAAAACCAATTTGTGTTAAACGTAAGTCAGCATTATCTTCGCGAAGCAGTAAACGATATTCAGCACGACTGGTAAACATGCGATACGGTTCTTGTGTGCCTAACGTAATTAAATCATCAATTAATACGCCAATATAAGCTTCATTTCGTTTAGGACACCAGGCGGATTTAGACTGTATTTGCAACGCAGCATTGATTCCCGCAATTAAACCTTGCGCAGCTGCTTCTTCATAACCTGTTGTGCCATTAATTTGCCCTGCAAAATAAAGCCCTGAAATACATTTTGTTTCTAGAGAATTTTTTAAATCTCTCGGATCAAAAAAATCATACTCAATGGCATAACCCGGTCTTGTGATCATTGCATGTTCCAAGCCAATAATGCTGCGCACAAAATGCAATTGCGTTTCATACGATAAACTCGTTGAAATGCCATTGGGATAAATTTCGTTTGTATTTAGTCCTTCTGGTTCTAAAAATATTTGATGTGATTGTCTCTCTGCAAATCGCACAACTTTGTCTTCAATCGATGGGCAATATCGTGGACCAACACCTTCTATTTTTCCAGAATACATCGGCGATTCTGATAAACCATCACGAATAATGTCATGTGTTTTTGTATTAGTGTGCGTAATATAACAACTGATTTGCTCAGGATGATCTTCTGGTTTTCCCAAATAAGACATCACTGGTATCGGTTTGTCGCCAGATTGTTCTGTCATTTTAGAAAAATCGATCGAGCGTTTGTCCAATCGAGGTGGCGTTCCTGTTTTTAAACGACCTACATGAAAAGGTAATGCACGCAATCGTTTTGACAAAGCAAGAGAAGGCGGATCGCCTGCTCTGCCACCAGAATGATTTTGCAATCCAATATGGATCACGCCCCCTAAAAAAGTACCTGCTGTCAACACAACTGCTTTTGCATAAAAATTTAAGTTGGCTTGTGTTTTAACGCCAATTATTTTTTCGTGTTCAATAATCAAATCATCAACTGCTTGTTGAAAAATAAATAGATTTGGCTGATTTTCCAATGCGTTGCGAACAAATGTTTTATATAAAATGCGATCTGCTTGCGCACGCGTTGCGCGCACTGCAGGCCCCTTGCTCGCATTTAACACTCTAAATTGAATACCAGCATGATCAGCAGCCATTCCCATGATGCCGCCTAGCGCATCAATTTCACGCACCAAATGACTTTTTCCAATACCACCTATCGCGGGATTACACGACATCTGCCCTAATGTTTCAATATTATGCGTTAGCAGCAGTGTGCGTGCATTCATGCGTGCAGAAGCCAGTGCAGCTTCAGTTCCAGCATGCCCGCCACCAACAATAATGACATCAAATATATTGTGTATATTATTTTTCATAGAGCGAAATTATGCGTTAAATTTGTGCAGATTGAAAGTATTTCCTCCACTCGTATTGACGGCGCGCTGCACTAAGCGCGAATCCCGCTGTGTTTCAATAACGCATCCACTTGTGGTTTTCTGCTGCGAAACTCAATAAATAAATCCATGGGCTCTTTTGCGCCGCCTGATTCTAAAAAAGTTGTTTTAAATTTTTCAGCTGTTTTTGCATCAAAAATCCCATTCTGTTGAAATAATTCAAATGCATCGCATGCCATCACTTCAGCCCATTTATAACTGTAATAACCCGCTGCATACCCACCTGCAAAAATATGTGAAAAACTATTTTGAAAACGATTCCATGCCGGAATGGGAATGACAGATGTTTTTTGACGTACTTGATTTAAAATGGTTTGAATAGCATTTGGATTTTGAGAATCAAAATCGATATGCAATTGAAAATCAAACAAGGCAAATTCAAGTTGACGCATCATTTGCATTGCTGATTGAAAATTTTTACTTGCTATTAATTGATTAAATAATTCGTCTGGCAGTAGCGCGTTTGTTTGATATTGCCTTGCAAACAAATCAACGGATTTTTTCTCCCATGCCCAATTTTCAAAAAATTGACTAGCCACTTCCACTGCATCCCATGGAATACCATTAATACCCGAAACACCGGCAACATTAATTTTTGTTAAAATGTGCTGTAATGCATGACCCGTTTCATGAAATAAAGTAATCACATCATCATGCGTGAATAACGCAGGATTATGCTGAGCGGGCGCATTAAAATTGCAATTAATATAGGCAACCGGAATTTGAATTTTTCCATTATCCAAAAGTCGACGCACTTTGCAATCATCCATCCAGGCGCCACCACGTTTATTTTCTCTTGCATATAAATCAAAAAATAAACGCGCTTGCAATTGATGATGCGCATCAAAAACGTTAAAACATTTTGCATCTTGATGCCACACATCAACATGATCGGCAGCTTTTATGGTAACGCCATATAATTTTTGAATCACATCAAATAATCCAGATAACACTCTGGGTTCTGGAAAATAAGGCCGCAAATCTTCTGGTGAAATTTGATATAATTTCTGACTGAATTTTTCAGATGCGTAAGCCACATCCCACGCGTTTAATGTTTTTAATTGTAATTCAGATTGAGCAAAATGCGATAACGCTTGAAATTCTTTTTGAGCTGGTTTTAAAGATTTTTCAGCCAGTTCATTTAAAAAATCTAACACCTCATTTGTTTTTTTCACCATTTTAGTTTGTAATGAATATTCTGCGTAATTTTGAAAACCTAATAATTTGGCTAATGCAAAACGTTTTTCTAAAATATCTTGCATCACTTGATCATTATTCCATTTTCCAGCATTTGGACCTTGGTTCGATGCGCGTGTTACATAAGCGGTATACATTTCTGCACGCAATTGTTGCGAATCAGCATACATCATTACAGCCAAATAACTTGGTGCTTCTAAATTAAAAATCCAACCTGATTTACTTTCTTTTTCAGCGAGTAGTTTTGCATTTAAAATAGCGTGCTCAGGTATACCGGCTAATTCTGCTTGATCCATTATTTCTTTTTTCCAACCCATCGTTGCATCTAGCACATTTTCTTCAAATTTTTGTGTTAATTGTGACAATGCTTTTGACAGCGTAGCAAACTCATTTTTTTTATCTTTTGGTAAATGCACGCCACTTAATTTGAAATTTCGCAGATCATTTTCAATTGTTTTTCTTTGAGATATATCTAAATTTTTTAAATCAATTGATTCGATGGCATGAAATAATCCTTCATTTTGTGAAATAGCTGTACCGTAATCAGAAAGTTTAGGCAAACAATGATTAACCACTTCTCGTAATGCAGGCGAATTGATCACGGCATTCATATGCTGAATAGGAGACCAAAATTGGTTTAGCGCATCATTTGCATTTTCCATGGGCCGCATTAAGTTGTCCCAAGTGTAAACAGCGTTATTTTTCAATAGATTATTTATTTCAATCAGATTATACTCGAGAACTTTATCAAGATTGCTCTCAATCATATCAAGATTGATTTTAGAAAACTGGGGCAAAGATTGATCTGAAATCATATAGCTCCTTTAAATTTAAGGTTATTTTAATATAAGTTTACTATAATTACAGAAAATTTCGAACGATAGATTAGGATATAAAAATGCCAGAACCTGTTTTGTGTGACGTACATGAATTTTTTGCAGCAGGAAAACCACTTTTGCCAACGCACCTATTGTCTGCAGAAGATACGCAAGTTTTATTACAACAAATTGTGTGCATTCATAATCAAAATATTGATGAAAATTTAGTTCGCACAACAGAAAAAACCAAGCGCTTATTTGGCGGCGTGCTGCATTTATCAAGAAACTCTGTGCAGTTAGCGCGCATTGATCTGATAGAACCAGAATTTAAAGACAGAATGACTGCTTTTAAAAACTTTGCTGAAAAACAAGAAAATCAAGACCAAACGCTTATATTTGAATTTTTTGTTACAGACCCAAATAGAGCGCATCATGTTGGTATATCTATTTCAATCAACCCAAAAGATTCAAACACTCAACAAAGAACTATTTCTGTTGATTATACTGATTCAAAATATAATCTTGCGCTTTTAGACAGTATATCCAAAAAACTACAATCAATCATTTCTCAAATAAAAGCGCAAAAAATTTTTGATGAACCTGGTTATGTATTCAAAGAGCTTAAAAAAGAAACGTCAAATGAATTTTATAAAAAACACTTTTCTCAACAACCCGATACAGATGGAGCAACTTGTGGATTTCGTCAAGCAGCGAGTTTTTTGAGTCGTTATTTAACACAGAAAGATTTAAAAAAATTTAACGTAATTTCAGAAAAGTTTTGTGAGCAAAAATCTTCTGAAGCAACACCATTTAATTCAGAAATTCAACTCGACATCGTGCGAGAATTAATAAACGAAAAATATCCGGATGCAGCCGAATTTATTCAAGAAGATATTAAATTAGACAATCAGAATCGGATAGTATGCGCACAAAGAACACAGAATTTTATAAAAGCAGCTCTTCCAAAAGAAGCGCAGCCTGAAACTGCTGCAACCACTGCAACAACTGAAAATAAAACATTTCAGGCGTTAAGTGCAGATGCAAAAAAAGCACACTTTAAGCGGATACTGAGTGAGTCGCAAGAAGACGAAAAATCAATTTTAAAGCAATGCACATTTAATGAGGCTGAAACAGTGATTGATGAGAAGCAATGCAAAATTATTTTAGATTTTACAGAGAATGAAACAGTTGGACCAAAAAAAATGACTGTGGAATGCAAAACAAATCAAACAACACAAATAGAAACATGGACTGGCGATGGTGAGTTATCTTTAGAGCATAAATATGCTATTTTAGCAGCCAAGTTTTTTAAAGAAAATAAAGAAAATCCTGCTAAAATTACATTACTTTCCATTGAAAAACGTGCTCAAACACAGCAAGTACCCGCAACTGATTTGAGTGATTTGACAGAAAAAGAGAGAGTAATGATTCGAGCATTTCACAAGGCTGGGTTTTCTGAAGTGACTTATGCGGGTACATTATTTCCTGATCATTCTAAGCTAAAGAAACAAAATTCTTCTTCTCCTGCTGTTGTGCGTGTTGGTTTGTTTTCTGACAAATCTGGCAAATCTGAAACGCTGGGGAAACCAATCGAGCCCGCGCCTCACTAATACGAACTGAACCACGCCAAGCTTGGTAGTTCATACCATGAACTGCAGCATATGCACTAACACGTCGCGCGCGTGAACGAACGTATCATATTGAAATTAATCAACTTATTGAGTGATCAGAGTATTTCTGCACATCTACTATACTTTTCGTGATAGATAAAACGATCAGGCACGAACTAATGGGTATAGATAACAAAAATATCAATCAAAACGTTTTAATTCAAAAGTTTCAGGCTTTTGCGCATATTGAAAAGCTGCGTGAGAGCTATCCTGATCTAGAAATTCGAAAAAAATTATCTCAACTAGAAAAAAAGAAAATTGAAAAAATACCGCTTCCAGAAGAAATAAAGCAATTTCCAGAAGGACTCTGTTATGGTCTAGCAACGATTTATTCTTACATGGCAGCAGTTAATCAATTAGATTGGTGGAAAAAGACTATAGAAGAAATATGCGCATGGGATGAAAAAGAAGAATCATTAGATCAAGGTTTAGACTTATTGTTGAAACGCGCAATGAATTATGCGTTATACAATCAGTTTGAGCAAAATTTCCATGCAAAACGTTTTAATGCTTTTGAAATGACAGAAAACGATACAGTAAGAGAAACAGATATTGCCGGTTATTTTATAAAAGAAGATTTAGAAAAATTATTAGATGAAAACATTATAGGATGTAAAAATATTATTTTTTTATGTGGCAACACAATACATGCCACTTCGATTCGGTTTTCTTCGTCAAAATGGTTTTTTTATGACCCAAATTCAAAAACAGGCGAAAAAGAATTTAGCAATCAATCTGAATTAATAGATTATTTATTTAATCAGTTGGGGCACTCTTTGTGCTTTTCCATGCTGACGTGGAATAAATCAAATTATCACACGTTGCATGATTTAGAAAAAAAATATCAATCACTTTATAAAGATAATCCACAAAAAAAAGAGCAGCTTCTATTGAATCGCAAAATAATTAATCGCGCTGAAGAAAAACGAAGCAATGGTCTGCCAGGTAGCAGTCCATTTTTTGACAACTTTGAAAAAGCAACATTACGCGCTTCAAATTATGAAGAAAAAGAGAGTGAAGCATTTTTTACAAAAAATAATGAGGTATTAGATTTTTGTCTTTTATCACAATGTTCGAAAAATAAATTTATTGAGATCTTTAAAAAAATGAGCAAAAAACCAGAATTTTTTGGCGATTTCGCTAGTTTTATATATAAATTTGGTGCTGATAGTAACGGATTGCATTATATATTAAAATTTTACCCCGAATTATTTGATACACTAATTAATCTTGCAAAACGAAGCGAAACTGTTCGAGGTAGATTTATTGATGCACTGCAACAAAAAGAATATCAAAATTTTCGTTACGTTCTCAATCATTATCCTGAAAAAATACCGAATATCGCAGAAATTTTCAATCCCAATAGTTTAGAAGGGCTCATTCAATTACTAATTGCATATCACAACACGAGATTTTGTGAAAAAGAATATTCAACATCTCAGTTTTTTAAAAAACCCAGCGAAACTAAGAAAATAAAAACAACAGTTGCGTTTAAGTTAATCAATTTTTTGAGAAGATCGAGCAGTCAATTGGAGATGACGCCAATAGAAGTTAATGCTTTAAAAAGCGGCAGACTTGGCGGTATTGTCAATCATCCTTCTTTCAAAGAATATATTGATTTGGCATTAAAATCTGTAAAAAATCCTGCAGAGAAACCAACGCATCAAACAAATACGCCAGATGTTACGCCTTGATAAACAATAATTTCAAACCCATTTTTTCTTTTTAAAATACGCAATCATAAATATTACGCTTGCTAACATCAAAAGTGAAATAACGGTAAATCCGAAGCGAGATTTCATCAGTGGTATATCAATTAAATTCATGCCGTAAATGCTTGCGAGTGCCGTAATGGGAATGAAAATTGTGGTAATAATAGTCAATGTTTTCATAATTTCATTCATACGAATCGTGAGACCAGATAAATACATATCTAGCAAGCTAGATAACATGTCACGAAAAGTTTCAATGGTGTCGATTGCTTGCATTGTGTGATCATATACATCACGCAGATAAATACGCGTGTACTTCGTGATCATGGTATTTTCTGCATACAATAAATGACTAATAGCTTCACGCATTGGCCAGATTGCTTTTCGTAGTACCAGCACACTACGTTTTAGCTTATAAATAGTGCGCGCATTTTGAGGCGTGGGTTCTGAAATGATTTTTTCTTCAACCAATTCAATTTGTTCGCCCAATTGTTCTAGCACAACAAAATACTCATCTACTAGCGCATCAATTAATCGATAAGCCAAATAATCAACACTTTGTTCGCGGAGTTTTTGATGAATAGCGCTGTGTAGTTTATTTAAAATAGAATCAAAAACAGAAGTTTTAGATTCTAAAAACGTTAAAATAAAATCTTTACCTAAAACAATGCTAAATTGTCCAACTAAAAAAACAGTTTTACTATTTTGTAAATGTAAAGTTTTTAATGTTACAAATAAATAATCAGCAAATTCTTCTACTTTTGGTCGTTGTTCAACATTGAGGATATCTTCAACTGTCAGCGGATGCATTTGAAAACGTTCTGCCAATGCCTTAATTAAATCAACGTCATGCAAACCTTCGATATTAACCCATGTTATTCCATCTGATTTTTTGTCGGGCAAAACTTCCTGAAGCGTACTACCTGTTTTGACAGTACATTGATTTGCATCAAAAATATTCACAGTGATCACAGTAGGCTTTGTTTTATCATCGCCAGTATAAATGGCAGTTCCTGGTGGCTGCCCAGTTTTTTTGACACGTTTTTTTAAATCCGTAAACATAGTTTTCCTTGAATCAGTTTAATCAGTATACCATTTTCAGTATACTTGCAAAATTATCAAAAATCATATTGCAGGATGTTATGTCAGAGCACAATTCAAAAACTGAGAAAAAACTCATTCATTATGTGAGTAAAGCGATTTCTGATTATAAATTAATTGAAACGGGTGATCGTGTGATGGTCTGTTTATCAGGCGGAAAAGATTCTTACACGATGTTAAAAATTTTGCTGGAAATCAAATTGGCTTGGCGTAATGCGTTTGAGTTATTTGCGTTTACATTAGACCAATCTCAACCAGGATGGGATGATACGTTGATGCGAAATTGGCTTGAAACACATAAAGTGCCTTATGAAATTTTAACTAAAGATACTTATTCAGTTGTAAAGCGCGTCATTCCAGAAGGTAAAACATATTGTTCGTTATGCTCACGTTTGCGTCGCGGTAATATTTATCGATATGCGGAAGAAAATAATTTCAATAAAATTGCATTGGGCCATCATCGAGATGATTTAATTCAAACATTGCTTATGTCAATTTTATACTCAGGTCAAATCAAATCGATGCCGCCAAAGCTAATATCTGATAGCAAAAAAAATATCGTGATTCGACCCATGGTCTACTGTCAGGAGACTGACATTCGGTTATACGCCAGTGAACAACAATTTCCAATTATTCCTTGTACGCTTTGCGGCTCACAAGAAAATTTAGCGCGTAAAAAAATAAAAAAATTAATTGAAAATTTGGCGGTTGAAAATCCCAAAATTCCAAGCAATATTTTACATGCGCTTCAAAGTGTTCATCCAAGTCAGTTAATGGATAAACAGCTTTGGGATTTTAATATTTTTCATGAGAATGTAAATATAAAATCAGATGAAATGATTGTATTCACCCCCTTTGAAAAAGGGGTGAATAGTTGCAAATGATTTTTTAAATAATTTTTATTTTTCTGCATAGGTCATATATAATTGATATAATTTTGGTGTTGTGTTTAAAAGGTAACATGATATGAGAATGGAAAAATTCACGAATTTATTTCAAACAGCGTTAGCAGATGCGCAATCCATCGCTTTAGGACGTGAAAATCAAATGATTGAGCCGGTGCATGTATTATCGGCAATGTTATCGCAAGAAAGCGGAACTATTTCAGCTATTTTGGAGCAATCTGGTGCAGATTTATCTGTTTTAATTGATGCGTGCGACAAAGCAATGGATCGATTGCCCAAAGTGGAGGGTGAACCAGGTCAAGTGCATATTTCAAATGAATTATCTCAATTATTAAACCGCTGCGATCAATTGGCGCAACAGAAAAAAGACCGGTATATCTCATCTGAGTTATTTTTAATTGCAGCGCTTGAGAAAAAAAGTGGATTACAAGATATTTTAAAGAAAGCCAGAGTAGATGCTAAAAAATTAGAATCAGCGATTACCAAAATGCGCGGCGGTGAAAAAGTAAAAGATCAAGGCGCAGAAAGCCAATGGCAAGCGCTTGAAAAATTCACGATTGATGTGACAGAGCGCGCTCGCACGGGAAAACTAGATCCTGTTATTGGTCGGGATGATGAAATTAGACGTACTATTCAAGTTTTGCAACGCCGCACTAAAAATAATCCTGTTTTAATTGGTGAGCCTGGTGTTGGTAAAACAGCAATTGTCGAAGGATTGGCTTTGCGTATCGTAAATGGTGAAGTACCGGAAGGAATTAAAAACAAGCGTGTTTTGTCATTGGATATGGGTGCATTAATTGCCGGCGCAAAATTTCGAGGTGAATTTGAAGAACGATTAAAGTCGGTTTTAAAAGAATTAGCAAAACAGGCGGGTCAAGTGATTTTATTTATCGATGAAATTCACACAATGGTGGGTGCTGGCAAAGCCGAAGGAGCCATGGATGCCGGTAATATGCTAAAACCAGCATTGGCGCGCGGAGAATTGCATTGTGTGGGCGCAACTACTTTAGATGAATATCGCAAGTATATTGAAAAAGATGCAGCGTTGGAGCGGCGTTTTCAGAAAGTATTGGTGGATGAGCCCAGTGTTGAAGATACAATCGCGATTTTACGCGGGTTAAAAGAAAAATATGAGGTGCATCATGGTGTCAGCATTACTGATCCTGCCATTGTTGCTGCGGCAACATTGTCGCATCGTTATATTACAGATCGTAATTTACCGGACAAAGCAATTGATTTAATTGATGAAGCGGGTAGCGAAATTCGCATGGAAATTGATTCAAAACCAGTCGAATTAGATCGTTTTGATCGTAAATTAATTCAATTTAAAATTGAACGCGAAGCGTTAAAAAAAGAAAAAGATGATGCGTCAAAAATGCGTTTAAAAGAATTGGAAAAAGAAATTAAACACGCAGAAAAAGAATATGCTGATTTAGAAGAGATTTGGAAATCAGAAAAAGTAGCATTGCAAGGCACACAAAAAATTAAAGAAGAATTAGATCAAGCCAGAATTGATTTAGAAGCAGCAGCGCGCGCTTCTGATTTATCGCGTATGTCCGAATTACAATATGGCGTTATTCCAGAATTAGAAAAAAAATTGAAGGCGGCTGAAAAATCTGAAAAAACAGCAGAATCAAAAGATAAAAATAAATTATTTAGAAATAAAGTAACAGAAGAAGAAATCGCCGAAGTTGTTTCTAAGTGGACGCACATTCCGGTATCTAGAATGTTGGAAGGCGAGAGAGAAAAATTATTGCGAATGGAAAAAGTATTGCATGACAGTGTTGTGGGACAAAATGAAGCGGTTAGTGCCGTCTCAAATGCCATTCGACGGTCTCGTGCAGGTTTATCAGACCCTAATCGCCCGCTTGCGTCATTTTTGTTTTTAGGGCCAACAGGAGTGGGAAAAACTGAATTATGCAAAACATTATCTTTATTTTTATTTGACACAGTCGATTCTATGGTTCGAATTGATATGTCTGAATTTATGGAAAAACACTCTGTGGCAAGATTGATTGGCGCGCCGCCAGGTTATGTGGGTTATGAAGAAGGTGGGTATTTAACAGAAGCGGTACGCAGAAAACCATATTCGCTTTTATTATTAGATGAAATTGAAAAAGCACATCCCGATGTGTTTAATATTTTGTTGCAAGTTTTAGACGATGGTAGATTAACTGATGGTCAAGGCAGAACAGTAGATTTTCGTAATACTGTAATTGTGATGACATCCAATTTGGGTTCTGACATCATCCAAGAGTTTTCATCAGAAGGCTATACGAAAACAAAAGAAATGGTGATGGAAGTCGTGAAAAAAAGTTTTCGCCCTGAATTTATTAATCGTATTGACGAAGCAATTGTATTCCATGCATTGGATCAGTCTGCCATTACGAAAATTTTGGAAATTCAAATTCAGCATATTCAAGATCGAATGAAAACAAATCACTATCAGTTAAGCTTATCGAAAGAAGCCATGCTACATCTTGCTAAAACTGGTTATGATCCAGTATATGGCGCAAGGCCACTGAAACGTGCATTACAACAACATTTAGAGAATCCATTAGCGCAAGATATTTTATCTGGAAAATTTGCACCCAATGATATGATTAAAGTTGCTTTAAAGAATGATCAATTGGTGTTTGAGAAGTAATTTACTAACGGCTGATTTTTACGTTATTAGAAGAAAAATACTATTTACAATCATCCTCTTTTGCAAAAGCTATTCAATGCGACGAGTTCTTACGGTAGCACGGCCGAAAGGCTGTGTGTAAAAACTATTTATTCATTAAATGTAATTTTTTTCGCAGCGGATAAAAAATACTTGTAATTGCGATTGCAATGAAAGAGCCAATTGCAGATTCAATAAATCGCGAAAGGCAATTCATTAATGGTGATACATTTGTTTGAATCATGCCAATAATAATAATCACCGAAACTGTTAGACAGGCTAATCGAAAAGTATGCTTTATGTTTAGAAGTGAAACTAAAATCACTGTGAAAAATGTACAAACAGCGAGTGATAAAATATGATAACCCAAAGCAAGAATTCCAATAAAACTAGTTGCAGCGCCGATCAATGAACCTAATATTCTCAACCATGCGGCAGACAACGAATCCTTGATAGTTACCTGTAAAACCAAAATACCTGAAATCGCACACCATAACCCTGCAATTTTTGGCATGGAAAAGTAATATTTTAAGCTAAGAAAATAGCCTGCATAATAAGACAATACAATTACAAGCCAAGCTTTGGTCGCAATTAAAATAGAAGTGCGACGCATAAAATGAAACCAATATTTTTGCTCATTATCTTCTGGTTTCGTCATGGCATCCTGCCTTGAGTTTTAAAAGCTAAATGATTTCTTCTACTTTGCGATGATTCTCTAATTTAAAATTCAATTCACTGGATACATTATGCATTACCGCTTCCCAAATCGGCGGCATGGGACTGTAATCTCGATAATGTGTTGTGCCAAATGTATCTTGCATTGCAGTCCAAATGTTTGCCGTGCCATCTACCAAACCTAGTTGCGTCGCCTGTGTTCCTGTCCAAAAATCTCCCGAAAATAATGTTTTTGGATCCCCTGTTAATTTTCCAGCGCGGCCTGTTGTGACATCGTCGATAAAATCTTGATGAACCGCAGCCAACACTTGCTGTGCTTTTGCAATGTCTTGTGGATTGAGCGCTTCAAAAGGATCAAGACGATCTTTGCTATCTCCCGCTGTAAAAACGCGACGAGTGATGCCTAATTTTTTTATCGCATCTGCAAAACCAAAGCCACTCATAATCACACCAATAGAACCTGTCACCGTATCTTTGTTTACAAAAATTTTATCCGCAGCTGTTGCCACCAAATACGCACCCGACGCTAATGTGTCTTCACCAACAACGATCACTGTTTTATGATATTTATTTTTCAGCTGAATAATTTTATCGTGAATAATCGATGCCTGAACGGGACTGCCTCCGGGCGAATTAATGAGTAATACCACGCCTTTAGAATGTTTGTCTTTAAAGGCACGATTTAATTGTGGAATAACCGTTTGAGCAGAAAAAAGAGAGTCCGGCATGATCACACCATCTAATCGCACTAGTGAAACATAAGGCGCATGGGGCACAGGACCTGCTGTATCTGAATCAGGACGCACTAACAAATAAGCAAAAAATAAAACAAACAAAACCCAAACAATAAATCGAAAATTTTTCCATCGTCTTGCGCTTTTGTTTTCTGCAATTAGTGTATTGACAAGTTGTGATTCAAGCATTGTTTTTTGATCTTGCGCATCCATTTTCAATCCTACTTATTTTTAATATGAACAATCAACACATCGCAATTTGCTGCATGCAAAATTGCATTAGCTTGCGAACCTAATAAAACATCAATTCCATGATGACCATGTGTTCCCACAACAATTAAATCAGCTGAAATTTTTTCTGCGCATTCTATTACGTTTGCTTTGATAGAGCCTTCTGCTAAATATTGTCTTTTTTCGGGAATACCGTATTTTTTTCCAAGTTTAGCAAGATTTTTCTTAGCGCGCTCTTTTAAAGAAGCCTCAAATTCAACCTCAATTGGTAGAGAATATTCACCGCCATATGCAACAATAGCGCGCTCCGCTACATGCACAACACTTAATTTTGCATGCCATAGCTCTGCCATTTTGGCAGCACGTTTTGCTACAAAACCACTTTGAGGCGATAAATCCGTTGCTAATAATATATGCGCCATACGTATATCCTGAATTTGATATAGAAACATTTATTCTAACCGGATTAGATTAAAATAAGAAGAAAATTATCCAACTTGCGAAATCATCAGTAAATGCTCCAAATCTTTTAATATATCTTCAAAATCTTCGTTTGGTCGATAAACCATCATGATATAACCCATTGGATCGACCAAATAAGTCGCGCCCGGAATAAATTTAAAATGCTTTTTTTTCAGGTTATTTTTTTTAATCAGCAGCACTCGCGTATCATTAAAAGGAGACTGAAAATCATGCTCTGTCAACACAGCGCGTTCAACGCGGTTTTGAAATTTTCCCGTTGCAATCCAAAGTTGTCGCATTAAATAAATTTTTTTCAAACAAATCGAATCGCATTGATCGGGATAAAATAATAATATCATCCATTTTCCATTTGTCGTCAACTGCGCAGCGGGTTTTACTTTCTTTTTATTTGGCAAAGTATTATCTAACAGTTCATGCTGTGCATTCATAATCGAAAAAGTTGAAATAGCGACAGGGGGTGCAATTAATTTACCTAAGTTTGATTTTTGATCACTTAACCAATTGGGATTTTTATAAACCCAATGCGCAATAAAAGCGGGTAATGCAAATAATAAAATTAATAATGTTAAGATAAAGCACGGATGATGAGCGAAACGTTTTTTCACATCCAATACACAAAAATAAACAATCCAAGCCACACAACATCGACAAAATGCCAATACCAAGCGATACCTTCAAATCCAAAATGATTGTGGCTATCAAAATCACCGCGGGTCATGCGCCACAAAATCACGATCAATCCAATTGTGCCAACAGTGACATGAAACGCATGAAATCCCGTTAATAAAAAAAATGTGGTGCCGTAAATACCTGCGTCTAAACGCAATGCTTTAACTGTATAAGCTGTCCAATATTCGTGTGCTTGCATGCACAAAAACGTAATACCTAGCACAATTGTTAGTGCTTGAAATAAAATCATTTGCCAGCGACGATTTTTTAACACCCCCCAATGCGCAACTGTAATAGTCGCGCCAGATGATAATAAAATAAGTGTGTTGATCGCTGGAATTCCCCAAGTTTCCATGACAGAAGAAGGCCCCAAATATTGACTCGGGTCTGGTGTAGTATAAACAGGCCAAGTTGCTTTAAAATGTGGCCACAATAACATGTGCGTCATCACGCCATGACCGACTCCACCCAACCATGGTACAGAAAAGTTACGCGCGTAAAACAAAGCGCCAAAAAATACACTAAAAAACATGACTTCAGTAAAAATAAACCAGCCCATTCCCCAGCGAAACGAACGATCTACTTGCGGATCATTTAATAAGCCTTTTCGATTTTCTCGTATAACTGTCCCAAACCAGCCAAATAACATGAAAATTAATGTAGCAATTCCAGTTGCAAATAAATAAGGACCAAACCATTTTCCATGCAGCCAGTTAGCCGCACCTGTCATAATACAAAATAAAGCGATACAGCCAACAATGGGCCAATAACTCGGCGCCGGAAGATAATAGGTTCCTTGATGATTCGACATAATCGCTCCTGATTTTTTGATTTGAAATGATAGCAATAATTGCATTCCTCATCAATCAGTCAATTCATCAAGGAGCGTGATATAAATATTCGCCAATTTTATTTTCCAATGACACGTACCAATACCTATTGTTTACAAAATTATTAGCAATAACAACAAACGAAACCAAACCATGGTTTTTTGTGCGCACAAAGCCAGCCAGTGAAGAAATATTATCTGTTGAACCTGTTTTTGCACGCAAACATTGCTGTTTTCCTAAATTAGACATGCGATAAATCAATGTGCCATCAACGCCGGCAATTGGCAGCGCTGGCACCAAATATTTTTTTAACGTTGCATTTCGATTAATGGTCCAAAGCACTTTAGACATAAATAAGGGCGTTACATAATTATAACGTGATAAACCTGCTCCATCATTCAAACGCACATTCGAAATATTTAAACCAACGGGTAGTAAAATCGCTTTTTCAGCAGCCAATCCATTTTGCCAACTACCAGGACGATGAAAATAAACCGCCCCCATTTTTTTTAGTAATGCATTCGCATACAAGTTATCAGATTTTTTTAACAAATGCATAATGAGTTGACTTAAAGGCGCAGAATCATGTTGCGCTAAAACAACTGAATTAAGCGGTGTTTTTGCTTCTTTTATTTTTCCAATATAAGCAATATTTTCATTTTTTAACGCTTCGTCAACATAAGCTTTGGCAAGTGGCAGCATATTACGAACCGCTAATGCTCGACTTTGTTTTCCAGCGGATTGTAATAAGCATCCATGTATCGCAAATTGATTGCGATCATTGCTGTAAATAGACACTGGGCAATGACGAACTCGATATCGCGTAGTTCTGACATGGTTAAAAATAGTAATAACACCATTGGGTAAGTTTGTGCTTAATATAGCATGTGCACCTGCGACGCGAGATGGCGCAAAACGCATGCTGAAACGATTTCTATCAATTACAATTGTTCGTAAAGGTGCGGCATAATCGTAACTTAAATCATCCCATGCCCAACCTGGTGGATACGGAATATGATCAAATGCATTATCATCAATAATAACGTTACCATTGATTTGCTCAATTCCTTTTGTTTTTAATTTTGAAAGCAAGGCAAACAAATCGCTTCGCTTTAAGCTGGGGTCACCGGAAAACTGTACATATAAATTGCCATTTAAAACGCCATGATCAATCGAACCTGTTTTAAACAAGGATGTTGTAAATTGAAACGTGGGTTTTAAAAATAAAAGCGCTGCGCTGACCGTAATTAATTTTTGAATACTGGCCGGTGCAAGTAAACTTTGTGCATTTTTTGAAAAATACACTCGACCAGTTTGAAGAGATTGCACGTAAATGCCAATAGCAGCATCATAATGCCTTGAATCTAAAATATGCCTTATCCCTTGCCCAAGGTAATTATATTGACTCGTAGGAGGCGAGAAATCATCGGCATAAGTAAATGCGCTGAAAAAAAAACCTCCTAATATAACAAAATGATAAATAAAAAAAGACTTTAAAAACTTTTTTATTTTGAGAGAGTTCATATGTGGTGCTTTTGTGATTGTTGATGAGTATGATAAACCCAAGCTACTATTTTGCAGTTTCTGGGAAAAAAATCCAGTAAAAAATGGAAAATTATGTTCAAAAGCTTTTTTTCGATGAAATATCCAAAACAATTACCGCTCTGTTAGCCGACCACCCCTTATGAACGCGCGTCAGCAAGCGTTTAGCGCAGGTTTAAATCTTTAAAAATTTTTTCAACAATATCAATTGGCGCGTCTTTGTCTGTGTCATACGTCGATTCTGCAATTTCTTCGTATAACGGAACCCGAATTTTATTCAGTTCAATAATTTTTTCATGTGGATTTTCTGTATTCAATAATGGTCGAACACCTTTTCGTTGATTCGTGCGAGACAATTGTGTTGCGATTGATGCGCGTAAATAAATTACCGTTCCGCGAGATGATAATGCCAAACGATTTTCTTCTCTTAGAATGGATCCGCCGCCAGATGATAAAACAATGTTATCAAGTTGTGTCAACTTAGCTATCGCCATTGCCTCGCGTGCACGAAATCCGGATTCACCTTCATATTCAAAAATAGTGGTAACAGAAACACCACACAATTTTTCAATTTCTTGGTCTGAGTCATAAAAAACTAAGCGTGCTTTTTTAGCGAGAAAGCGCCCAATAGTTGTTTTTCCAACACCCAGCGGACCCACTAAAAAAATATTTTTTTTGTTTTTCATGTTATTTTAATATCTTTGAAACGAGCGATCATAGCATGAAATGCACTATTTCACCTCCGTTGGCGTGATAAAAATAAGTAATTCTTGTTGAATAATTTGGTGTGTTTTTTGATTAAATAAGCCACCCAATATGGGCAGTTTATTTAAACCTGGCGTACCTATTTTTTGAACGGAGTCGCTTTGCTCTAAAATTCCGCCCAACACGATTGTTGTATTATTTTTAAGAATAACTTGCGTTGTAATTTGTTGTGTTTGAATGGCGGGCACGCCTTTTACAATTAAGGCACTAACTTTATCTTGATTTAAGGCAATGTGTAGCAAAACGCGATGATCGAACATCGATGTTGGTGTCACTTGTAAACGCAATACCGCTTTTTTAAAACTAACGCTCGTAGCACCACTTGATGTTGCTTCTTCGTACGGCACTTCTGCGCCTGACTCGATTGCCGCAGCTTGATTATTTAATGTCATCAGTGTAGGCGAAGAAATTAATTTTGCATGACCTTCCTGTTCTAACGCAGAAATTTGCATGTTTAATAAATTATTTTCGGACAATTTTGAAATAGTCAATGTAAATTGACCGAACTGATCTGTATTTTGCGGCATATTCATATTGAGCGATTGTGTCGGATTATTAGTTTGATTTTGCGTGCTAAATAAAACTCCTAATTCTTTTTGATAATTTTTATCTAATGTTAAAATACGCGCTTTAATTAAAAACTGTGGGCCACTTTGATTTAGGTGAGAAACGATCGATTGAATTTCATGAAGATGCGCTGCATCATCTTGCACCCAAATTTGATTTGTTTTGGCATCGTAATGCATTTTTCCACGTGGTGATAAAAGCGATAGCGTCGGGTCATATAAAAATGATTTGATACTATCTGCGGTTGCAAAATAAACCGGAATCCATACGGATAGCAACGGTGATTCACGATGATCAGCAAGCTGATTTTGAGCTGTTGCGGGTAAAAACGGATCTCTCAAGAGAGTGGGTATTGATTCACTTTTTGCTGAACAAAAGAAAATAGCAATCACAAAGAAAATGATATTGCGTTTACACATTTTCTTCTCGAGCCACTATGTTGATTTTTAAATTTTTCTCTTGTTTCAATTCAATGGAAACCAATGAAATTGGATACGAAAGATTATCTAATAAATAAAATAATTCAAATAAATTCCGAAAAGAACCGGTTAAATTCAATTGTACAGTATTTTTTAAATTTGGTTTTTCAGAAATCAAAACGAGATTTGCTTGATACGCATTTTCTGTGATCATTTTTAACAGGTTATTTTCAGATAAAGACTGTTGCGCCAAATGAAATGCGTTTGGATTCTGATTCCGCTTGATTTTAAGCGCTATGATCACGGCTTGATTTATTTTTGCATGATGCTGCAATTGATTGAAATGAAAAGAAGATTGTTGGTAGGCATGATTTATTTTAAAATAATCGTGTATCGTATGGCTTAAATAGAGCATATAAAAACACAATCCCGACAAAAAAATAATCACACACAGCCCGCTGATTTCTAACATCAAATTTGGCTCAACTGTATGGATAGATGTATATTTCATCGCGTTATTTCAATCGTAAATTTTAAACGTGATGCTTGCGTCACATCTGTTTTTATATTAGATAAAATAATTTTTTTCCATTGATTTTTAGATTGTAAATGCTCATCATATTCATGAATATCTGAAATATTTTGTCCATATCCATGAATCGATATTTTTTTTTCTGACATATTTATTTTTGTTAAAACTAAGCTATCGGGTAATTGATTAGCAATATCAGCGAGCATTGCCTTAAATCGATTATTTATTTTTAATGATTTTGATTTTAACAATGGGTATTGTGTTAATTTATTCAATAAAGCATTATTTTTTTGTGCGTCAGGATCAATCGAAATTATTTTTAATTTATTTTCAATAAGCTGTATTTTATTTTCTTTTAAATGAATCTCATTTTGTAATTTATTTTTTAAAATAATAGAAAAAATAATGGTAGAAATAAAACAGATCAGCCATCTGAAAATAATTTTTTTCCATTTTAACTTTCTTTCTGATGCACGCCACGGCAGCAAATTAATACTCATTTAAACCCCATAAAGCCAATCCGATCGCAACAGCAAACTTTTTTAAATCCTGATTAGAAATCATCGTTTTATTGATAATATTGTTTTCAAATTGATAAAATCTTTCTAACGCTAAAGAATCAATATCTATTGCGCTTAACTGAAAATTCTGCGATAAAAACAATTCTTGATAATAAGTCATATCAACTTGAAGCGCTGAAACAACACGAATTAATTTTTTGCCTTGTATTTTATTTTTTATAATTTCATAATCCACACTGAGTTTTTCTGCTGCATATCCAAATAAATGATCTGATTGCATGCGCAAATAATTTAAAATTTGTTTATCAGATAGTGTCGCGTCAATTGTTAATTCACGCATCATCACGGATTGATTTTCCACTCCTAAAATAACTTTGTTTAATTTGCCGCAGTTTTTTCTAAAATAAGATAATGTCGATTGTTGCCAGGCGCGTTCTTCATTTTTTTCAATAAAAAAAGCCTTTAAACACGCTAATTGATGATGATTTTTTTTGAGCAATATGGCGCGACAGTTGGTTTTAGAAAAGACGATGCCGAGTCTCATTATTTTTTCCAAAATATAATTCGGTTTGCAATTCTACAACGCCTGTTTTAATTCTCAATACCGTGCTTTTACACTAGCATTTTTAATGCCAAATCTAATCTGCTTTGATAGAATGGCCTTATTTAAAAGATAAGGCGCAGAGCTTGTTATTGTCATTTCGACGATTTATTAGTCATTTTTTTTGGGCGTTGTTAAGCTTGATGATGACGATCGTGATTGTTTTTGGCGCGATATATGCTTATATGGAATTTCGATTGCCAGATGTCTCTGTTTTAAATGATGCGCATATGCAAGTTCCTTTAAGAGTGTATACCAGTGATGGAAAATTAATTGCGCAATATGGTGCGAGACGTCGAATCCCCGTTCCCATCAATCAGGTTCCAACGCAACTAATCCAGGCTATTTTAGCAACGGAAGATGCAAGATTTTATTCTCATCCTGGCGTGGATTTCATAGGGTTGGTGCGCGCTTCTGTTGCGGTAATTGCATCAGGCCACAAAGTGCAAGGCGCCAGTACAATTACAATGCAAGTAGCACGTAATTTCTTTTTGACAAAAAAGAAAACCTATTCTCGTAAAATAAAAGAAATTTTATTAGCTTTAAAAATTGATAAGACACTCAGCAAAGAAAAAATTTTAGAGCTTTATCTCAATAAAGTTTATTTTGGTAGCCGTGCTTATGGTGTTGCTGCCGCAGCGCAAGTGTATTATGGAAAAAAACTCAATCAACTGACTTTACCTGAAATGGCGATGATTGCTGGATTGCCGCAAGCACCTTCCAGGAATAATCCATTGATGAATCCTAAAAACGCTATGCTGCGTCGCGATCATGTATTAAAACGTATGTTAGAAGTTGGTTTTATTAACCAAAAAACGTATCAAAAATCTATTTTAGCTCCCAACACAGCTAGTTATCATGAAGAAAAAATTCAAGTCAAAGCAGCTTATGCAGCTGAAATGGTGCGTCAAGCGATGGTAAATATGTATGGCGAGGGCGCCTATGATTCTGGCCTGCAAGTTTACACCACGTTTGCGTCAGACATACAATTAGTTGCAAAAAAAGCATTACAAGATGGTTTGATGACCTACAGCATGCGTCATGGTTTTCAAAAACCAACTAAAAATTTAGGCACACCTTCAAATGCAAATCGCGCTTTATTTCAGCAATTTTTAGAAAATCAACCTCAATATTTAGATTGTCAAAGTGCGGTAGTTTTATCTTTAGATCAACAACAAGCGCATGTCTTATTAGCGAACGGATCTGTTGTGATCATTCCGTGGATTGGCATGTCTTGGGCAAGGCCCGCTTTAGATAATGGGTATGTTGGCGCATCTCCTACTGCCGCTAATCAAATTATGTCTGTTGGAGATGTGATTTCAGTACGTTATGCTGCATCAAAAAAAATATGGCAACTCACTGAAATACCAAAAGTACAAGGCGCTATGGTTGTGTTAAATCCGCAAGATGGCGCTATTTTAGCGATACAAGGTGGATTCTCATTTCAGAACAGCAGCTTTAATCGAGCAATACAAGCAGAAAGACAGCCTGGATCTAATTTTAAGCCATTTTATTATTCAGCAGCACTTGAAAAAGGCTTCACTTTATCTAGCATCATTAATGATTCGCCAATTATGATTCGTGATACTGGTGAAAATGCTTGGTGGCGTCCCGAAAATGACGATATGAAATTTAATGGCCCAATGCGTTTTCGACTGGGCTTGGAAGAATCAAGAAACTTGGTCTCTATTCGAATTTTATCGACCATTGGCATTGCTTATGCACTTGATTATCTATCGCGCTTTGGATTTAATTCAAATCAATTACCACATTCTTTGTCGTTGGCACTAGGTAGTGGTGTTTTAACTCCGTTGCAAATTGCAATCGGTTATTCTGTTTTTGCAAACGGTGGTTATCGTGTTACGCCTTATTTTATTCAAAAAATTGTCGACGAAGATCACAAAACAATTTATTTGGCACAACCCAAGATTGCTTGTTCTGCTTGCATCACCAATCCCGCGCTATTATCCACTATTTCCAATCCGGCACCCGAGGTCATTACACCTCAAAATGCATATCTTATGACGCAAATTTTACGCGGCGTCATTAATGAAGGGACAGGCAAAGCAGCGAAAATCTTAAATCGCTCAGATTTGGCAGGAAAAACAGGCACAACAAATCGAAAAGTGGATGCGTGGTTTTCTGGATTTAATAGTAATTTATTGGCAACAGTGTGGGTTGGATTTGATAATAGTCAGCAGTCTTTAAATGAATTTGGCGCAGATGTCGCTTTACCAATTTGGATTCAATTTATGAAAACAGCACTGCAAAATCAGCCTGAAGCAACCATGTCACAACCAGCTGATATTATTAGCGCACGCATTGATCCTAACAATGGTCGATTAGCAAAACCAGGTCAAAAACAAGCGATTTTTGAAGTTTTTGAGAAAGGACACTTACCAAACGCGATTATTTCAACGCAGCATGCTTCTAACTCAAGCTCAGATTCAAACTTAAATAACAGCGCATCATCAAGCGCAAGCGCCGAAGATATTTTTTAAGACCCTTGTCAATTTTAGTAGGGACTCATTTCGGAAGGATGAACGCAAATTACAGCAGTTGGTAACCAATCTGAATTTTTTTACGCGCATGCTTTCGCACGCGCTACCGTAAGAATTAAGCAAATAAGCTTTTACAGTAGCGCTATCGAGAGCCTGCGGCAGTGTGGTGCAGCTATTGTTTTCCAGGAACAGCGGCCGCAGGTGCTGGCACAGCATGGTTTTCTGGAAGATCGATACCAAAATGTGCAAATATTTTTTCTCTGTTCTCATACAATTTGCACTCTGCGAAATCTCTGTCCGACTGTGGAGGGAAGCCATTAAACCCTACAACCCTTCCGTCATCATGCATAATTACAACTCGATGGTTATCACGGTTATTTCGACCATGAATTTTATATCCGCTATCGATACGTTCTATTGCATCCGCATAAAAAGCACCAACATCAACACCTTCGATGATAACACGACAGACTTCACAGGCTATCTGATTGATCAAATCACGTGCTTCTATAAAATAATCTTTCAACTCATGGGAAAAACGACCAGCTAACATCTCTACGTCTGCTTTTTCTTTGCTATTGAGTTTACCAAAAAGATATTTAGCCAACTCTGCCGCATAAGTTGTACGTGCTTTAAATCCCGTTAATTTACCGTATAATTCGGTTGCTCCATCGCGTTTACCCTGTGATTTTTTTGAATCATCTTTGTAAGTCGCCACTTTCCTGATTAGCGCATTCAATGATGGATTATTAATGTTCTCGACTGCAACGAACATACTAACTTTTGTTGCTAAACCGCTTGGTGGCGTAACAGAAGCCACTGCTGCCGCGCTCACCATTGGCGCAAGCGTTGCTGATTTTGCATTCACGTAATCTTTGAGTCGCGTCAATTTTTCACTTGCAAGCATGCACAATGGCACGATAGGGCTTGCAGCACATCCTTCTGTGGAAAGAAATTGTCTTACACTATCTATTTTTATCCTAAAAAATTCTATCACTTTCTCTGCTGTTTTTTCTGAAAAATCTGCTTTCACTTCATTTAATTTTTGCAGTATCCCGTTAATTTCACTTGCATCTTTTGGATGTTGTAATTTTATTGACTCGCAGTGTTTTAGCAGGTCATTAAACGCAACAATCGGCGCTGCTTGTAAGAAAGTAGTTGTGTCATAACCTTGCAGTTCTTTTCCATACATCTGCATAAGATGACTTAATTCCGCAAGTTGTTTCTTATCAACATGGTTACCTACGATTTCACACAGTTCCAACCATCTGTGTAATTGCGTTGCGTTTTCTAATATCGGATCGAACTCAAAATTTAAAAAGGCGCGTTTTCCTGATAGTGCCAAATTCATGTGCGGCACTTCGCCACCACTCGTTGCTGACAAGCCCACTGAGTTTCTTGCGGCAAATAGTAACGCCTTATCTGCGGTGGGTGTTTTGTCGATAATTTTTTTAGCAATATCAAATTCACCGTACCAAATTGCGTAGTGCAGCGCAGTGTCGCCGTCGAAATTACCTTCGAGTAAATTCACTTCTGGAGTATCTAGCAGCAATAAAATCTGTGTTCTTAAAGTTAATGCGTTAGTAGGATTGCTATCTCTTAAATCACGCAGTAATTGCATAATTGGAGTATTCCAGTATTGACCAAAGTGACTATTCAGTTCTCGCGCACCATTTGCGATATAATAATCAACTGTGAGCTCATCTGCGCATAGACGCTGTAATTCTTGCTTTTCGTCGTTCCCTATCTTTAACTTAGGTGATCGACGAATATTATCGAGCACTGTTTCACCTGCGGTTGCACCCGCAGACGCAGAATTTGTTTTACGTTTCAAGTCATTCAGATAGTCACTATCTTTTGCTGTCTGAATCATTTTTTTACATATATCAAACAGACCATACCAAGCAGCGCGATGTAACGCAGTGTTTCCGGTAGCATCTTGTTTTGTTAAATCAAGGCTGGGTTGCTGCAAAAGAAACGTAATAAAATTTTCAATTTCAACGCGACCAGCAGAAGAGCTCTCTAATTTAACAATGGCTGAGATTAATGGTGTTGATTTAAATCGATCATCGCTAATACTGTTAATCAATAAAGGATCACCCGCTAGTTTCTGTTTAGCGGTATCAAATTTACTGTTTTGAATACTTTCAAATACACTACCTGCAATTGTATATACTGGCAAAACAACAGGTTCACCAATCATTCTGCCTTGTGTGTAGTTAGCAGCGGCTTTTCGATCTGGAGCAATCGATTGAACGGGTAAACGAATGGATGTGTGTTTTTCAAGCGTATCAATAAATAATTCGATATCACACTTGGTTTTATCGATACATTGAGCGGATAGCAAAGCACGCGCCGCAGCTTGCATTTGAGCTTTAAGTTTTGCAAATTTTTGCTCAACGTCGGCAGGTATCGTACGTTTTACAGGTTCAGCTCTACGGCGTGTACCAGTAGGGGCTGTGTAGCCCGCAGCTAATACTTGCATCGCATTAGAGTATTCCATTTTGATTTCCATTAGGCGTTCTGCGACATATTCATTCGTAATCGCAGCGGTTTTTACTTTATCAGTAATGGCAAGCTGAGGAAAATCTCTATCAGAAACAATCTGTGTTGATTCACCAATAGCGGTACACAAATTCAATTCACGCGCTTCTCTTGGTATTTTGAAATAAACAATGCGGCCCCGATGATTAAACACGTTATGCTCTTCAATTCCAACGGCGCTTCTAGCGTTATTGTATTGATAACCCAAGCCAACAAATACTTGCGGAACACGTACGAGCATGTTAAGTAAAATTCTCATAGCATCATTGATTTCACCTTGCATGGCAGCATCGTTGGTACTAACAAAAGCATTTGGCATGTGTAAATTAGCTGCTAATTCTTGCATAAACACAGCATCTGAATCAGTGCCGATGGCTATGGGAAACACAACAGGAAGAACGCGGCAAGAAAAGCCACCCAAGCCATAAGACATGTAGTTTTCAGCTGTAACACCTGGAACTTTATTAACTGCTGGCAACAATCCAGGATACTGACCTGAGGTTGTCTGCATTAAAGAAATGGCATCTTTTGCAGGACCAGTTGCCTCACCATCTGTTAATAGCGCAATAGTTGTATTTCTGATTGCATCATCAGTGATTGCTAAATCAGATGCGTTTTCTCGTAAAAAAACAGCGCTATTTGCTAAAATTTCTATCAAAGGCGTGTCACCAATTGCTTCGATAGAGCACCAAGCAGGATTTTGTCCTGTTCCTTCAAGATCGCGAACCTCATGTTGAAGTTTGGATGCTTTTCTTCGAAACGAGAGCGTGCCAGTTGTGTTTGGATGTTCTAGGTCTGTATTAAATGTTTGGATGCTCACCAAAGTATCAGGTGACAACTTCATCACAAAGTTTTTTAACGCCAAATTTGCGGCTTTTATTTTATTATCACTTCGCATACTTGCGCTATCATCAAACAAAATGACAACATGCGATGGCTGCGCGACAGATTTTTCAACATCTGCAGTAATAGTAACTTTAACGAGATCTTCGTTGTCATCAAGATGTATGCGTGTTGCATTGACAAAACGAATAGGAAATTTCTCTTGAGAAAATACATGGCGTTTTTCAACGGCCTCAGCTGTGATCAATTGGCCGCGATCAAGTTCTCTTGCTGCATACCAATCACTTGCTACGGGTTTTAAGCTGTATGAATGGTATTGCGCGAGCTCTAACACTTTTTCGACTTGCAAGTGCTTCATGTAAACGACCGTACAGTCATCGCCTTGGTAACGCTGATCTTTTGGCAATGATTCCATGCTCTCTGGGAGCACTTTATCCGATAGCTTTTCTTTGTGAAATACCGACTCAACTGCGTGAGCCTTTATAAAACGTACAAATTTTTTCGCATGCTCTGAATCAGCCCAGTAGAACTTTAAACCGCCTGTATCTAGCAAAACGAATGGCTCTGCCTTATCTGTTAATTGAGCAAAATGTTTGGCAATTCGAGTGCTAATCCCATCGGCATCTGTGCCGAATTTTGGTAACAGAACACCATTAATATAATCTTCTTTATCGGGATTTTTTTTTGCGTGAAGCGTTAAGGCGTCTTGAAGGAAACTGATTTCATTTTCTAATTGCTGTTTTTTTGGTGTAGAGCTCGTTGCGGCAGATTGCGTTGATAAGGGAGTAGTCGCTATGCTGAGCTTTTTTGCGTGAACAGCGAGGAAATTTCTTCTTGCTTCAAGCGTCATTAATTCTAAAAGCAGTGTGTTATCTCTATCAGGGTTGCTTGCACCAACATCAAATCTAGTGCCACCACGTCTACTCATCGTTATCACTCCTAAAGTTAAAAACAAAATTTTTTGATCGCGTTCATTATAGTTCAATAATATTAAAAAAATATTAAGCGTTATTTTGGCGTTACTTTAGACTGCGATACCACAAGCTCTCACTTATAAGTTGAAAAATTCATATCTTTAACCTCAATTCTGGATAAGTGCGCAAAAATTATTCTGCAG
>Ga0155553_159_pt1 | contig 55656 bp, 52 predicted proteins | sample RifCSPhighO2_12_FD_107210 | JGI IMG/M metagenome (GOLD analysis project Ga0155553, IMG submission 107210) | Gammaproteobacteria bacterium RIFCSPHIGHO2_12_FULL_38_11
AGTTTTTGTTTTATTTTAGATGCCGTACGGTTGATCTTACATTTAGAAATGCAAAATGCAACGGGGTTTATTAATTTAGGCAATCCAGAAGAAATTTCTATTTTAAATTTAGCGAAAAAGATACACGAAATAGCTGGAAAAAAATTTAAACCTGTTTTTTTACCCGAAAGAGCGCATGACCATCATCGGCGCTGTCCGGATATTTCAACATTATTGTTTTATGTTGGAAACCCCAATTTTACGTCATTAGATATAGGGCTTTCTATTTTAAATAGCACAGAAGCGTTGCCGGAAGGCTGTGCGCGGGTAACCGATGAGAATAATTCAGCGCGAGGTGCTTTGTGAAATTCAGCATCATTGTCCCAACGTACAACGAAGAAAATGACATAACGGAAACGCTGGAATCGCTCGTGTCCCTCGATTATCCAGACTACGAAGTGTTTATGGTGGATGACTCTACCGATTCAACGCCTGAGATTATTCTCTGTTATCAAGACCGTGGCATTCAGCTTGTTAAACCAGGTGGTGGTGGCCGTTGCGAAGCGCGAAATAAAGGCATTGCGTTGGCGACAGGTGATGTGATTGTTATTTTAAATGCCGATGTACAGTTACCTAAGCATTTTTTAAATAATATCAAAAAATATTATGATTCAGGGTTTGATTTATTAAGTGTAAAGTCAAAAGTGCTAAATGATGATCGATTATTTGCACGTTACGTTGGCTGTGTGAGTTTGCTTGAAGAAGACAAAAACCCAAAAGATGGTCGTTTATTGTGGACAGAAGGTTTTAGTTGTCGCCGCAAACTGGCATTTAAAGCAGGATTATTTCCAGCTGGTTTTCCTGTTGCCATGTATGCGGGAGAAGATGGCTACTTTGCAGATAATTTAGTAAAAGCGGGCGGCAAAAAACACTTTGCATATGATATTGTTGTGACGCATATTGCACCCGCTTCTTTTAAAGAATATTGGACTATTCGCACATCTCGTGGAAGAGCTTGTTCACAATATCGTCGCTATATTGATCATTGGTCAATGTGGAAAATTGCAGGATGGAATTTCATAAAGACCGGATTTAATGCACTTAAAACATTCACATTTATTCAGCCATTGTATTTTTGCTGGAAATTGACGCCTTTTTCGAAAAAGGGGCGCAAAGATTGGTTGCCGCTATATTACGCACACACGCTTGAAACAGTGGCGATGACGTATGGATTGTGGAAAGAGATGATTGTAATTAATATGAAAGAACGGAAGCGTTCACGTTAGGGGTGCGAATATGAATTGCTTTATACTTTTAATCACCCCCTCATGTTAGTGGATGTGAAGAATCTTGCGAGAAAACAATTATGAAAGTCACCCTAACCTCCCACGCCGCAAATCATTTATTACGATTAGCGCAGGGTTTGCAAGCACAAGGCGTATTAAATCGTTTCTATACGATCTACCCCCAGTTTAAATTAGTACCCTATCAAATCGATAAAAATTACGTCAGCTCATTTCGCAGTCTCGCTGCAGTTACTTTTCTAGCAAGAAAAATGGGTATTATGATGTTGCCTGAAAAAGTAAATTCTGCTTTATTTGATGCTTATGCTGTAATGATGTTACGTTTTGATCGCACTAATTCCACTATTGTTCAGGGAAATAGCGGATTTTGCTTGGAAACACTTCGCGTTGCAAAAAAACGAGGCATAAAAACCATTGTTGACAGGGCATGCCCGCATATTGATTTTCAATTGGCGTTATTAGATGAAGAAGTAGAACGATTAACGGGAAAAATAAAGCAATATTCAAGCCAGCATAAATTACGAGAAAAAATGCTTTTAGAATACGCAGAAGCTGATGCGATTATTGTTCCCTCAACTTATAGTTATAAAAGTTTTATTGATAAAGGATTTAGCGAAAAAAAATTAAACCTTGTGCCCCTAATGAAAGAAAAGAATGTCACGCGTTCTGCTGAAAATAATAATGAAAATCCATTTACTGTGTTAGCAGTGGGATTTAATTTTTATCGCAAGGGGTTTTATTATTTATTAAAAGCATGGCATGAATTAAATTTACCAAACACGCAACTTATTCTCCGTACCACTGTTCCACAAGAGTGGGCACATTTAATTGATCACAAAACCATTAAATCCATCAATTATCATTTATCAACACCTGATTTAATTCATTTATATCAGCAATGTGACGTATTTTGTTTGCCATCTGTGGATGAAGGTTTTGGTATGGCTGCAATGGAAGGCATGGCGGCTGGAAAACCGATTATTGTGACAAAAAATGTCGGTATGACAGATTTAATTACAGATAAAAAAGAAGGTTTTGTTTTGCCGATTCGAGATAGTAATGCAATTAAAGAAAGTATTACCATGCTCTATGAGAATCGTGACTTAGCGAAAGAAATGGGAGAAGCGGCTTATCAATGTGAGCAGCAATATTCACAGGCCAGATATATTGAAAATATCATGGCAGTTTACAATAAATTAACAGAATAATGATATGTTACAAGCACAACAAAAAAAAATTAACCAATATACAAATGCTACGCGCCTTTGCCGCGATTCATGTGGTTATTTTGCATGTTCTTGCGGTTGCCAATGTATATCATTTCAGCACCTTTGATACATCATCTCCTATTCAAAACTGGGGAAAATGTGGTGTGGATATTTTTTTTGTTATTTCCGGTTTTATCATGGTATATGTGCAGTATTATAAAAAATATTCGCCAACAAAATTTATTGTTAATCGGTTTATACGAATATTGCCTTTATATTGGGTTTTAACCGCCGCTGTTATTGGCATGCATATTTTTATGCCTAACGCATTTTTGCAAACCCATTTTTCAATTAATTGGGCCTTAAATTCCTTGTTTTTAACAAGCCAATTTCTGGAAAAACAACGACCAATGTTATTTGATGCTTGGACGCTTGAATTTGAAATGGTCTTTTATCTGCTGTTTGCAGCTGCTTTGATAATACCTAAAATGCGGTTTTCTTTTATTGCTACCGCACTATTAATTATTACACTGGTTATTACCAGACAAGCCAGCCTCATGCTGGAGTTTTTATTTGGCATGATAGTCGCTGTGATATCGCTTTATAAAGAACCCAGCGTTAGAGTAACATTTTGTGTATTTCTATTAGGTGTAATACTGCTATTAGCAAGCGCTATTTTTCAATTAGAACAAATTAATCGCGTTATATTATGGGGAATGCCGGCGGCATTGCTTGTTTTTGGATTGGTTAATTTGCCACAGTATAAAAATGCACTTTTAAGAAAACTGGGTGATGCATCCTATAGCATTTATTTATTTCAAGTGTTTGCCTATTTACTTTTTTACAAAGCATTGACGTATATGCACGCGCCACAACGATTTGATGTTGTTTATATGGTTTTATGCACGCTTTTTTCAATTTTTTTGGGTTATTGTGTATATTTTTTTGTGGAATTACGATTAACCCATTTTATTTTTAATGTTAGAAAAAATCTTGGCAAAATGAGTGGAAGCGCTAGTGACCGGGTGATCGACTAACTGTGTCAACAATATTGGGAATATTTTTTTGATGCCGCAGTATTTTGAAATATCGTAACACAAAGTTATGCGATGGATTTTCAATATATTTATTGAATAGTATAGCGATAAAGAAACTGATTAGAATGCTGGCATAAGGTGCAGCCCAAATAAATCGTGACAATAATTAAAATGTAAATCCCGCAATCATTAAATGTGTCAAATACCAAGAGTACGATATTTTTCCGCAAAAGGTTAGGAATTTTGATGATAAATAGGTGTTGTCAGGAAAGTAAGTGGCATAGGCACACAGTAAAAATAATAAAATAACAAAAGATCTGTAAATACTGACGTTTAAAAGGGGGTTGATCTGATTTATATTGCCTATCACTCCAGGCAAAAAAGCAGTAAAAATAAGTGCAGAAAACAGCAGCATATACACAATAGACTTTGACCAACCTTGACTAAAAGCCCTATGTAAATAAATGCCGAATATAAATAGTGGTGTATAAGCCAGAATAAATAGATAACCTATTTTAGTCATCATAGAATGCGGTGGTACATAACCTAAAAAATATATCATGTCCCATGCAAAAGAGAATACCAACCATGCCACGAAGATTTTATGTTTAGAAAATTGACCAAAATAAAAAATGCATGCAGCAAAAACATAAAAAGTTAATTCAAAAGATAAGGTCCAAAATACGCCGCTGACATTTTGAAAGTGTAACAAATCTTGGAACATTAAAAAATTAGCCGCATATTCAACCAGATTCAGATGGTCTCCGGCAATGAACACTAAAAAAGCGGAGAAAATAATAGCAGCCCAGTAGGCTGGGTATAATCTTGCAAATCGTGCGATGGCGAATTTTTTCACGTCATTGTATTTATACAACGTAAAAGAAATAACAAACCCGCTGATAATAAAAAATAAATCGACACCAAGCCAGCCGTATTTAAATAATTGCCCAGGATAGTGTGAATCAAGGCCGGGTAACATGGCAAAACAATGATGAAAAACAACGCACAATACAGCAATACCGCGTAAACCATCAAAACTGGCAATTCTATTTTTTTTCACGCCCAGCCTTTTTAGTTTTTAAATAGAATTCGTTCTTATGTATCCGAATTATTTTTCATAGCAAACATACGCACGGCTATATGCATTGAAGTTGCAATAAAAGGAAACACCAATTTTAGGATTATTTTCAACCCACTCATCAAAAGCACGTCGAACGCCGAGTTTTGGATCACCTCTATAACACCAATAATCGTCTATCAATAACCAACTTCCTGTTTTTAAAATATTTGTAAGAAAAGCAAAAACATCTTTGGCTGAAGAGTAAAGATCGCAATCTACCATCACGCAAATAGGAAAACCTTTATCTTCTAATTCTTTTGTATCGAACTTTTTCAATGTTTCAGAAAATAGTCCCTCATACAGATGAATATGATTTTTGTGTAACATCGTAGCAGCTGAGATGTTAGTGCCACAAAATTCCTTACTAACTGCTGAATAATTTCCTTTATAAAAATAAGGGGCAAATTCGGGATGTATCTTATCCTCATCTTTTTGCTCTGGATGACCTGTAAAAGTATCAAAGCCATAAATGTGCTCAACATAACCCCGAAGATTTCTATAAGCAGCAATTGACGTATCACCATTCATAATTCCAAATTCCATATAATAACCATTTTGGATATTGGAATAACGAACAAATTCACGAATCAGACGAAACATATTGCTCTTGCCAATGAAGTCGCCCCCTAAACCTTGAACATAATTTGCTTCTGGCTTAACCTGTGTCATATATGAATCCTTCTATTTTTATGTGTCGCTAACTGTTCACGCAAAGTTGGAAAACCCGGCATGTTGGTTGTAACCTCGCGCTTAGTTACATCACTTCGATCTACCATTGCTATAGCAACATACCATCTACCAGCAATAAATTCAGGTAAATCAGGATGGGTGGCAACGACCGGATCTATTATTTCAACACCATGGCAAACGCTAGGTAGAAACCCAATCATAGAACCAAGCTCAATTTTTGGGTCAACGCGCAAAAGTGTACCATCATTCATTCCAACGGCAAACCCCCCTTCATTATAATCCACACCGAACTGGGTTAAATTTACTGTAAGGGCAAACCTTGTAAAACAAATTGGATCTTTATGAAAAGCTATCCCACCTCTAATTGGTGGATAATGATTCGACTCTATTCGATCTATAATCTGATTATCTTTGGTTTTTCGTAATGTAATGGCATTAATTGCATGAAGAAGTCGAAAAGGCTCGTCGAAAAGTTTATATGCTCCTACTGGGTCATCATTCCACCTGTAAAAATGAATCATATCGTAGGTTGAAGAGTAACCAAAACCATAATCCTCAAAATGCCAATTTCTCGTTGACACACTATCAGGAGCGTTATCTTTCATGCATGGCTCAGTAAACACCTGCTTTTGAGCCCAATCAATTAACTGTTGTTTAAATGTATCCAATGTTTCTTTTTGATAAACTTCAGTGAAAACATACACATTTCCAATATAAAATGAAAATACAAAATCTCTTATAAAATTTTTATCTTCACAATTTATTCGCTCAATAAAGCTATTATAATTTATACTTTTTAAATCTTTTGCAAAATTTGCTGGGGCGCCTAACTCTTGTCTTGCTGCATTCCAACTCTCTTCAAAAATCGTTTCTATCTTGCTTGTGTTTTTGATACTTAGTCGCACAGCCCACCCCTTACACCTAAATTTTTATTTTCACATGGTATTATATATATCAGTCTTAAACAAGCGAAGCGAAATTTATGCATAGCCAACCAATAATCAGCCCATTTAAAAACCCGATGACGAGTTTGTAAAATTAATTTGTAGAATTAATACTTGGCGACGACCTAAAGTGTCGTTATAATGCTGCATAGTTTTTATACAATAAAATCCAATTGTGGCGCATTCTCTTCCATAACCACCTATCGTGAAATGAAAATGCGGCTCAAATTTTAAAATCGTGAAAAAGGCATCTATGTCTATTAATTCAAAACTTACTATGTTTCTAACGCTAAAAGATCGCCCGAATTATACAAAGCGATGGCTTGCATATGCCAGTGCATTCAATTGCCCTTTTCATATTTTAATTGCAGATGGAAGTAAAACATCTGAAAATGAGGATATTATTAAATCATACTTATCTAAATTAGATATCGAATATTGTCGTTATCCATATGATGAAAATTATGAAATGTATTATCGTAAAGTTGCTGATGCAGCATCAAAAATTAACACACCTTTTGTAATTCAAGTTGACAATGATGATTTATATGATTTTTCAGTTTTTTCTGAAGGCCTTGAATTGTTGCTACAGGATAGCTCATACAGCTCATGCTGCGTTCAACGTCTCGTATTTACTGTGAAAAAACCTTTTTCTATTTCTTTTTCCCCCGAGATGCCAGAACCTAGTATCAAACTAAAAAATGCACATGAGCGCCTATCATATTTTCTTGATGGGTCGCGACGAGGTGTTTGTTATAATATACTTCGCGTTCCTTTTTATCAAAAAATTTGGCGCGATATTGTAGGTTTTGATTTTCACGATATTCGCTCCTTTGAAACATTAATTAACGTTGCCGGTTACGCAACGGGCAATGTAATTGCGACATCATCTTATGGCTTTTTTCGTGAGTGTTCTGGGCAAGAAAACTCATCTCAGATAGAAACAAACACACTGAAAGAAATAATGAACCCAGCTTGGATACGGGATAACACTATCATTGCAAATTATGTGGCTGATATTTTAATGCGCCAGGATGGTTTTGATAGAGAAGATGCTATCAAATTGTATTTTGATGGTATGCGCAATACTTTATCTCAATCAATAGTGAGGGATCTTTTAAATGATCCTGCTTTAACAGATAACAGAAAAAAATTTATTAGATCGACAGTGCTAAAGGATGTAATTTCAAATTCATTACTCAATAAGCCAGCAAGAAAAATTTATGAAAAATTGCACAGGATGAAAAAAAAAGAAGTATGTTCCTTGCCAATTTTGCCTTTTTTAGAAGAATGGTACGCAGAAAATACATCCGGATTTAGCATGAAATCATAAATCAATTTTGGTATATGTGTGCGACATTTGAAATATTTAGTTGTGATATAGATTGCAAAATTATCGCCAGAGTTCATTCGTCACATTGCTGCATGCACAAGCAAGCATCGATGTCGGCATTTAATATCTATACTGCAATACCAAGCTTCCGCATCCATTATATTTGTATTTTAGCCAAAAAATGGCTAATATATCCTTGTATTTTAGCCATTTAATGGCTATAATGGGTAATAAGATCAAACAGGGTAACATAGACATGTATCGCGATATTGAGGAAAATCTACTACGGTGGAAAAATCAGCAAGATCACATGCCGCTTTTGTTGCGAGGCGCAAGACAAGTCGGAAAAACATTTGTTGTAGAGAAATTTGGAAAAGAACATTTTGAAAGTATCGTGATGATTAATTTTGAGCTACAACCTGAAATGATTCGCTGTTTTGACAATCTTGATCCTACTGAAATTATCAACGCAATTTTTTTAACAACCAACCAAAAAATCACCCCCAAAAACACATTATTATTTCTAGATGAAATTCAAGATTGCCCAAATGCTATTCGGTCACTTCGTTATTTTAAAGAAAAATGTCCGCAATTATATGTTATTGGTGCAGGCTCATTATTAGAATTTATTTTGAATGATGCTAATTTCCGTATGCCGGTGGGTCGAATACAATCACTTTATTTAAAACCCCTTTCTTTTAAAGAATTTTTAGTAGGCGGTAACAATCAACAATTAAGAGAATTCATAGAGCAAGTTAATATCGACACAAAAATTCCAACGATGGTGCATGAAAAATTATTAAAATTATTGCACGATTATATGATTTTGGGTGGCATGCCATCTGTTTTAAAAAAATATTTTGCAACGCAAAATATGAGTGAGTGCCAAGAAATGCAAACGATATTATTAAATACTTATCGACAAGATTTCGGAAAATATGCCAAAAAAACAGATCATCGCTATTTGCAACGTCTTTATGAAAAAATTCCGGGATTAATTGGCGAAAACTTCAAATATAGTAAAGTAGATCCCGATATACGATCGCGCGATATTAAAGATGCGCTATATATGCTGCAAAACGCGGGGATAACTTATCCCGTGTATTGCACCGCTGCATCTGGCGTACCGCTTGCAAGTTTTGTGAATGAGAAAAAATTTAAAGTTTTATTTTTAGATATTGGTTTAATGACGCGTGCAGGAAAATTAAATATAGAAATTTTACGCAATGAAGATATTTTGTTAGCAGATCGCGGCATGCCTGCTGAACAATTTGTCGGACAAGAATTATTAGCTTATGGGTCACCATTTGAAGAATCCAATTTGTATTTTTGGTCGCGAGAGCAACGCAGCAGCATGGCAGAAGTTGATTTTGTAACAACGGTTGATGCAAACATTATACCTATTGAAGTAAAAGCAGGAACAACGGGCAGATTAAAATCACTGCATTTATTTATGGATGAAAAAAAATCGTTGTGCGGAATTAGACTATCACAACACCCTATTGGTCGCGTTAATAATATTATATCGTTACCGCTTTATATGGCTGCTGAAATTAGCAGAATAGTGCAGACGTTACAGATTGGATAAGGCAGGGTATGGTAATCCTTGCAAATTACACAACCGAGCTTTAATGATTGCTAGACGTTTAGCATGCATTCAATATCGCCCAAAGCTGAAAATTCTCCAAGATTCGGGTTCAGCGGGAATAGCTGATGTTTTTAAATAAGGCGAGTGTTTCTGCAACACTTTTTTGTAAATCACCCGTGGGTTTAAAACCCAGTGCATTCATCCGCGTATTTAATACTTCATATGACAGCTGATTCATAATTTGATTATCAACAAAATTAATTTTTAAATTAGGGCGATGAATTTTGATAGATTCAACAACATCAGCGACCGTTGCATTGACAGAAACAATATTGTGAACTTGCCCATTAAAAATATTTTTCCCAATCATAAAAATAATCGCTCCCGCTGCATCATCCAACGCTAAATAAGGGCGTTTTTGATGGTAGGCTGTTTTCCAAACGGTTAATGGCGAACCCATCACTGCTTGCCAACAAAATTTATTCACGGCCGTATGAAAGCGCATACCCGGTGAAATTCCAAAAATTGTGCCGAATCGAAAAATAACAGCTGCTAAATTTTCATTGGCACATTTCTCTTGAACAAAGGCTTCTTCTGCTAATTTGGTTGTTGCATAAGGGCTTTGGGGCTTTAATTCATCGGCAGTGCAATTTTCATCAACTGTTTTTTCTTGTGTACCATAAACGCTGGTTGAAGACGCCATAATCATGCGTACTTTTGCCTTCACACAAGCAGTAGCAACATTTTTTGTGGCATTTAAATTAACACGCTCCACTTCATCAGCATTGTCAAAACTGGCTGCTGCATTGGTAATGGCTGCTAAATGAATAACGACATCGGCACCATGAAATAAATGAACTAATTTTTCGTTATCTTTTGTTACATCGGCTTCAATAAATTCGTATTTTGCATTTGATGGCAAATTAAATAATGCGGCATAACGTTGCGTTGATAAATCATCAATCATCACAATTTCAGGCATATCAAAAAAATCGGGCAAACGACGAATTAAATAAGAACCGATGTGGCCGAGTGCGCCGGTGATGATGATTTTCATTGTTTGATCTCTTTATATGAACCTGGTTAATCATAATTTTGTTGCTGAACCAATAATAAGCTTCTGAACCCTGTTTTGACATATGAACCATAAAACGGCAATCTCAGCCCAACTGGGGTACAAATTGTACCCCAGTTGGAATTAAGTACTATCAATTGAAAAAGTTTTGTCAATTGATGAATTTTATACAGCAATATTCAATTGATAATGTTACTTTGTCACCTGTTCGTTTCGTACATCATCACGAAACCTTAAAAACACATCATAATCCCGAATATAATCCGCTTCATCATATTCCGCATCGCAAGCTACCAATAATGTCGTGTCTTTTTCATGATAAATCTGTTCCGCCCAAATACCCGGTGGAATTAACAATGCTTGATTGGCTTGCGTTAAATGAAATGTTTTTTTTGTTTTTCCATCATCGCAAATTACTTCGCAAACGCCATTAACACAAATTAACAATTGCGTCAGCGTTTTGTGTGCATGTTCTCCGCGTTTAGAACCCATTTCTGGTTTAACGATAAAAACACGTTTCATTTCACGTAATGAAATTTTATTTATTTCCAAAACCGACAATTCAGCATCTGGCGATTGTAATGAGATGATTTGAATATTATGAATAGTATTCATTTTAGGATAATAATACCCTTCGTAATGCGTTACAGTATTGTGCAATTTGATCTTCAGTAATATTTAAAGCAGAAGGCAAATTAACACCTCTGTTTGAAATATCATAGGCAACAGGATTGCTTTCACGCCCATTTTTTTCACGCCCTGGAAAAGCCGGCTGCATACTCAACGGAAAGAAAAATGGCCTCACTGGGAATCCTAATTCACTTAAACGGTGCATCATTTCTTCTTTGTTGAGGGTGTGTTTTTTACCTAATACAAGTGCGGTGCACCAAGCAGAGTTATAAACATAGGAAGGTTCTGGATTAAAATGTAAATCTGGAACATCACTTAATAGTTTTTCATAAGTTTTTAAAACCCAGTGTTTTTTCTCCACTAATTCATCTAATCGTTGAAATTGTGCATAACCTAATGCAGCCTGTAAATTAAATGGCATGTATTTAAAACAGGCTTCATCTGCCCAATATTGAATGGTTGAACTGCGTCCATGATCACGCAAAAATTTGCAGCGTGCAAATGTGGCATCATCATCTAGCAATAACATGCCACCTTCTCCGGTAGTCAATGTTTTTGTGCGATGAAAACTAAAAACAGAAGCAAATCCAAATTTACCCGCGCGAATGTTTTTATAAATAGAGCCAATCGCTTCTGCAGCATCTTCAATCAAAATAATATTATGTTTATCGCAAATCGTTTGTATAGCATCGATATCAGGCATATTGCCATAAAGATCAACCATAATAACGGCTTTGGTTTTTGGCGTAATATTTTCTTCTAATGATTTAGGATCAATACACCAATGGATTGGATCAATATCGACAAAAACAGAGTTAGCGCCAACTTGTTTAACAGGTGATGCAGAGGCAATCCATGTGCATTCAGGTAAAATAACCTCATCATCCGGACCAATATTCAACGCATAAAGAATTAAATGAATAGCAGAAGTGCAATTGGGCGTCATCAATGCATATTTGCGATTGTGGTATTTTGCAAATTCCGCTTCAAATTTCTCAACATAATAATATGTATTTTTTCCATACCAACCGTTACGCATCGCGTCTAACACAATTTTTTCTTCATGTTCGGTAATCCATGGGCCTGCCATATAAATGTCATTCATAAAATTCTTTCCTCATCTACATTCTTAATAATTTTTGTGGGTACACCGGCTACTATAACGCGTTGCTCGATATTGCGGATAACGACAGATCCTGCGCCAACAACAGAATATTCACCAATTGAAACGCGTGGTTTGATTGTAGCGCCTGAACAAATCCAAGCAAAATTATCAACACGGACACGACCACAAAGTATTGCGCCAGGTCCGATTTCAACGCCATCACCTAAAATATCATCGTGTTCTACAATAGCACCTGTATTAATAATACATTGCTTTCCCAATACAGAATCGACATTAACAATTGCATTTCGCATAATTTGAGCGCCAGGCCCAATTTGCACGGAGCTATCAATGTTTGCGGATGGATCAGCAAATGATACAGGACATAAGTTTTGTTTCACGAGAAAATCATGGAGTTTACATCGTATATGACCAAATGGATTACCAATGGTAATTACAAAACCATAATTTGAAGCGCGTCGGCCAGATAACCAAGGTTTAAAGGTATCCCAACCCTCAAAAATGGCGACATCATCAAAGGGTGAAGCTAAATTAGGGGTGTCATCAATTACTGCGCATACATCACTTCCAAGCGACTTTATGATGGGTCGGATCACGCGTGCTTGATCTGCCCCACCATAAAATATCAGTTCTTTTGGGAGATCATTTAACTCACAGATATTTTTTTTTATCATAATGACTCTTGTAATGCATCAACTACCATTTCCTGCTGATCTGATAGCTCAGGATAAATCGGCAAACTCATCACACAATTTGCCAGATTTTCACTCACAGGCAATTTATTATTTTCATTAAAATAAGCCGGCATCTGGTGCACCGCTTTTGCATAGTGCACACCCACGATAATATTTTTTTCACGCAATTTCTTTACCAAATCATCTCTGTTTTCAGATTGAATCACATAGAGATGATAAGCATGAAAAACATTTTTGCGCACAGCAGGTAAAATGATCGGACAATTTTTTAATACGTCATTATAATACGCCGCAATTAAATTTCTTTTTTTTGTGCCCTCATCCAAATACGGTAATTTCACACGTAAAATCGCGGCTTGTAATTCATCCAAACGGCTATTAACACCCGGAAATTGGCTGCTGCGCTCTTTATCCCAACCATATTGCGCCAACATGCGAATGCGAAGGGCTAATTCTAAATTATCCGTTGCAACTGCACCACCATCCCCCATTGCTCCTAAATTTTTAGTGGGAAAAAAACTAAAGCAAGCCACATCCGAGAAATTCCCAATGGATTTTTCATGATAGCGTGCACCCGCTGCTTGCGCACAATCTTCAATTAATTTCAAATTGTGCTCTTTTGCAATATGCTGCAATGTTTGCATATCTGCCGGTTGACCATAGAAATGCACAGCAATAATCGCTTTTGTTTTGTTTGTTATTTTTTTTAAAACAGATTGTGGATCTAGCGTGTAATAATGCGCATCTATATCGGCAAAAATAGGGGTTGCGCCAACCTGGTTGACAGCAGCAGCCGTGGCAGTTGCGGTCATTGCAGGCAAAATTACTTCGTCCCCTGTACTGATATTTAATCCCCTTAATGCAAGCGTTAATGCGTCCGTTCCATTGGCAACACCAATGACTTCATTTAGTCCTAAATAAGTTGAAAATTCTTTTTCAAAATAACTTACTTCTTCGCCGAGAATATAAACGCCCTTTTTTAAAACGGATGAGATCACGGCATCGATTTCTTTTTGATGTGCAAAATACTGAGCGCTGGGATTAGAAAATAAAATCATTTACACTTCCATTACCGTGGGAACATAAACTAAAAAGCGACCGCCATTTTCAACAAAGCCTTTTTCTTTTTGCATGATTTCATCGCGATGATTCCAGGCAAAAAGCAAGGCAGTATCGGGATGATTATTGGCGAAATCTTCATAAGTGCGGACAGGAATATGTGTGCCGGGTGTAAAAGTATTTTGTTTTAAAGGCGTTGTATCGCAAATATAATCAATTAAATCAGGACCGATGCCGCAATAATTTAATACTGTTGTGCTTTTTGAAGTAGCTGCATAACCGACAACGCGACGATTTTCTAATTTGCATTTTTTTAAAATTGCCACTAATGCTTTTTTTGAAAGCTCGCAATTTGCTTTAAATTGTTGATATGTTTGTGTGGAGCATAATCCTTGTTTTTCCTCCTTCGCCAATACTTGCGCAACAGATGCTTGAATTTCCCGCGCGCCTTTTTTTGCTAAAATATAGCGCATTGAACCACCGTGTGTTGCTTGTGGTTTCACATCGATTAATTCAAATCCTTGGCGACCAAAAATATTAGCAACTGCGTGCGCTGAAAAAATATAAACGTGTTCATCATAAATTTGATCGTAAGATGTTTTTGCAATCATATCGCCCAAATAAGGATCTTCAAAAATCAAAACGCCTTGTGGTTTTAATAATTTATTGGCAGCGACAGCAACTGAATTTAAATCAGGAATATGACACATGACATTCGCTGCCATTAATACATCAGCTTGACCGTATTCAGCAATAATTTTATCAGCTAAAGCAGGGCTAAAAAATTCGCTGATGGTGTTGACACCATATTGTCGTGCTTCATCAGCAACATTGGCAGAAGGTTCAACCCCTAAATGTTGAATGCCGTCACGTGCAAAATTTTCTAATAAAATGCCATCGTTGCTACCCAACTCAACAACAAACGGTTTTGTATCGGATAGATAATTTTGTTTAACCCAGTTTGCATATTCTTGGAAATGGATCACCATGCGTTTTGACGTGCGGGAAAAAAAAGCGTAATGATCATGAAACATTTTTTCAGGGTCGGGCTGTTCTGCAATTTGAAATGTTTTACACACATCACAAAAAATCGGTGCTAATTCAAAAAAGTATTCATCAGTGGGTTTTGGTGAAGGTAAAAAACCATTGGCAATAGGCATTTTTCCAAAAGTCATAAAGGGCGCAACAGTGCTTTTACAGATTCGACATTCCACGATAATTCTCCTGACAGTAAAGTATCAGGAATTATAACGACAGTTGCGGTAATCGCCAAGCGCTAATCTCAGACAATGTCGGAAACGTATTGTCTCTTTCATTAATCAGTGGATTTGCAACAGGCCATTCAATGCCGACTATCGGATCATTCCAGAGTAAACCACCTTCGTCATTTGGATCATAATACCCTGCACATTTGTAAGTCATCTCATTTTCATCTGAGAGCGTACAAAAACCATGTGCAACACCTGCTGGTAAAAATAAATGCTGTGGTTTTTCAGCTGATAATTCAACACCGCACCATTGTCCAAATGTCGATGAGTTTTGGCGTAGATCAACACCGACATCAAAAATTTTGCCACGCAAAACAGACACCATATTGGCTTTGGGTTTTTGAATTTGATAATGCATGCCGCGCAGCACATTTTTTAACGAAAAAGAACGATTATCTTGAACAAACTTATCGTGAATACCGAACTCGGCAAAAAGTGATTCGCGATAGGTTTCAAGAAAAAACCCCCGTTCATCACCGTGCTTTTCAAGTGTTATTAAAAACATGCCAAGAATTTTTAATGGTTCTGCTTTCATGTTGCTACTTTGGCCAATCGTTGAAAATTGTTATTACGTAAAATTAATTCTTGATAGGAACCCATATCCTGCACGATGCCCTTATTTAAAATAAAAATTTTATCACAAGCAATTAATGTGGATAAACGATGCGCAATGATAATCAGTGTTTTTTTACCAGATAAATTATAAACGGCTTGCATAATTTGTTCTTCAGTAACAGAATCCAATGCGCTCGTTGCTTCATCAAACACAAGTAATTGTGGGTCACGATACAGTGCTCTGGCGATACCCAAACGTTGTCGCTGACCACCACTTAATCGCACACCCCGTTCACCCACTTCTGTTGCATAACCTTGTGATAGTTCATTTACAATAAATTCATGAATTGCGGCCATTTTTGCTGCTTGTTTAACGCGATTCATATCGATTTCTTCAGGGTTCATGCCAAATGCAATATTATGCGCGATGGTGTCATCGGACAAATAAATATGTTGTGGTACATAGCCTAAATTTTGCTGCCATTGTCGCGCATTGATTTCAGTTATTTCAACGCCATCTACCACTATCTTGCCAGAACAGGGTTGTAATAACCCTAAAATAATATCAACAACAGTTGTTTTCCCAGCGCCGGTTTCGCCAACGATACCAATACTTTCACCCGCATTAACCGTAAAATTGATTTTATTTAAAATAGTTTGTCGAGACTGCGGATAAGTAAACTGTATGTCTTCTAATATCAATTTTTCGGTGAAAGGTAAACGTTCGTTATTGATAGGCAAAAGATTAATTGATGTTTTTTGTGTGTTGAGATCTTGATATAAAATATCAAGCCCGTGCGCATGTGCTCTTATCGACGTTAATGCGCCAAAAATCGCCTGAAGCCCCGGCATTAAACGGTAACCTGCAAAAGCATAAATTGCCAGCAATGGCATGATATCACCCACGGGGTGATTGGTTGCCAATAAATATAAAACAATTAATACAATGCCGCCAAAGGCAATGACTTCCAAAGCATAACGTGGCAAATCACAAATAATTTGCCCTGTTGCTACTTGTTCTGCAAAATGGCAAGCTGGTTTTGCATAGGCATCTAAAAAAACGTTTTCGCAACCTTGTAATTTAATTTCCTTAATGCCACCAAAAGTTTCGCTGGCAATGCGATATCGCTGTTCTTTTGCTTTCGAATGTACGCGATCAACTTCGCTCAAACGACGACGAACAAATGCATAAATAATAGCGTAGGCACCGCCTAAAATAACAGTAATGCCAACTGCTAATATAGGATTAACGATAAATAATAAAATAATAATAAATAGCATTGCGACAAATTTCGCAGACATTTCAAGCAAATGTTTGAGAATATGTGCAACAACGACATCCACCTCCGATAAAATATTTTTGCTAAGCACAGCGCTATTCTTATCTAGAAAATAAACATAAGGTTGCTGTAAATAATTTTCTAATAAACGTTTAGATAAAGTAAAGCTGCGCATATTGGTAAATTTCAACATTAACCATGTGGTAAAAGCACTGATACCATTCCCAATAATTAAAATAATAAATACCAAAACACCTAAAAATAATAAAAAAGTGTGAGTGCTGGTAAAATGCAAATAATTATACAACCAGGCAACTTTTGAATGTGTGTTAATCGAGTCTGGATTGGCAACGATTGCAATAAAAGGCGCAACAAAGGCGATTCCCATTACGTTAGCAATGGCAGCAAGCACCATGGGAAAAAATAACAGAAAAACAGAGCGACGTTCTGCTTTAGTAAAGATAACATAAAATTTTTTAACGACAGAAAACACTTATCTCCTCCTGCTGTACATATATTGCGCTCGATTGAAGGGCAAATTTTCGTTATCATACCGCAAGATATTCATTGGAGCATTGTAATTATGAAAGGAATTATTCTCGCCGGGGGGCAAGGTACCCGTTTATACCCGCTGACCAAAATAACATCAAAGCAATTACTGTCAATTTATGACAAACCGATGATCTATTATTCGTTATCCACACTTTTGTTGGCTGAGATTCGCGATATCTTATTAATTTCTACCCCTCGAGATATTATTGCCTACCAACAATTATTGGGGGACGGTTCACAATGGGGTGTACATATTCAATATTGTGTACAACCTAAGCCCGATGGACTGGCACAAGCATTTATATTGGCTGAACAATTTATTGCAGGTCAGTCCGTTTGCCTTATTTTAGGCGATAATATTTTTCACGGACAAAATTTAAGTATTGAATTGCAGTCTGCAAAAAATCAATTAAATGGCGCGACTATTTTTGCTTATTATGTGAAAGATGCTCGTCATTATGGTGTTGTTAATTTTGATTATGCTGAAAAAATTGTTGATATAGTTGAAAAGCCGCAAAATCCAAAATCGAATTGGGCGATAACGGGTTTATATTTTTATGACAATCAAGTTGTCGACTTTGCAAAATCAGTTAAACCGTCTGCGCGTGGCGAATTAGAAATTACGGATGTCAATAAAATATATTTAGAACGTAATCAACTTCATGCTGTTACATTAAATCGGGGCTTTGCATGGCTTGATACAGGAACGCATCAATCACTATTAGAAGCGTCACAATATGTTGCAACACTCGAACAACGACAAGGTTTGAAAATTGCCTGCCCAGAAGAAATTGCATGGCGACTCGGTTATATTTCTGCTGAGCAAGTAGAAAAATTAGCAGCACCCTTGGCAAATAATGAATATGGGCAATATTTAATTAAAATAATAAGCACAGAAACAGTGATGGCATGACACATTTACCCAAAAAAATATTGGTAACGGGCAGCGCTGGATTTATCGGCAGTAATTTTGTGCGCCTGGAGTTACAGCATGATAAAAATATTGAAATTATTAGCTTGGATAAATTAACATACGCAGGCAATCTAAAAAATCTTGAGAATTTATGTGATCCCAGCAGACATAAATTTATTCAGGGCGATATCTGTGATGAGAGATTATTACAAACTATTTTAAAAGAACATCAAATTGACAGCATCGTGCATTTTGCAGCAGAAAGTCATGTGGATCGCTCAATTTTGAATCCACGCGCATTTATTGACACGAATATTCTAGGCACATTTAATTTATTACAAGCAGCCCGCGAAAATAAAATTGCACGTTTTCATCATATATCAACCGATGAGGTATATGGCAGTTTAGAAAAAAATACACCCGCTTTTACGGAAGAAAATGCGTATCAGCCAAACTCGCCCTATTCGGCTTCAAAAGCAGGATCGGATCATTTGGTTCGCGCATTTGCACATACCTATGGTCTGCCAATCACATTGTCAAATTGCTCGAATAATTATGGTGTTAATCAGCATCCTGAAAAATTTATTCCTACGGTTATTCGTGCATGCATAGAAAAAAAAACCATTCCTGTTTATGGTGACGGTTTGAATATTCGCGATTGGATTTTTGTGGATGACCATTGTGCTGCCGTTAGTTTAATTATTCGCGAAGGAAAATTAAATCAAACCTATAATGTGGGTGGAAATTGTGAATTGTCTAATTTGCAGTTGGTGAAAACGATTTGTGAGCTAATGGATAAACGTTTTTCGAATAATGCGCCGCATTATAATCTCATTGAGTTTGTAACAGATAGACTTGGACATGATTGGCGTTATGCAATTGATAATACAAAAATACAAACTACATTGGGTTGGAAGCCAACTACTTCGCTTAGGAATGGGCTGGAAAAAACGATTGACTATTACGTGGGAGCAGAGTGTGATCGAAGTAAATGAGCAAAAGCGTGAGTCAGAAGTACGCGCGCAGCGAGCGCTAGCCAGGCAAGTCAGTGTGTGGACTTTAACCCCAAAACAATTTTGCGATTTAGAATTATTAATGAATGGCGCCTTTGCACCCTTAACGGGATTTTTAGGCAAAAAAGATTATGATTCTGTTGTTTCTCACATGCGCTTAGAAAATAGCACATTGTGGCCAATACCCATCACATTAGACGTAAACTCAGAATTTGCAGAGCAATTATCACCAGGTGATATTATTTTATTACGTGATGGTGAGGGCATTGCATTGGCAAAATTACATGTCAGTGATATTTGGACGCCAGATAAAATGCACGAAGCACGCTGTGTTTTTGGAACGACAGACACAACACATCCCGGTGTGAACATATTATTAAATCAAATGGGTTCTGTTTATATTGGCGGACGCGTAGCATGCTTGGCAATGCCCAAGCATTATGATTTTTCTGCATTGAGACAAACACCCGCAGAATTTAAAAAAATAATTCAAGCAAAAAAGTGGAAAAATATTGTTGCTTTTCAAACACGCAATCCCATGCATCGTGCGCATCAAGAGCTCACATTGTTAGCAGCAAAAGAACATGATGCGAAAATATTAATTCATCCTGTTGTGGGCATGACCAAACCGGGTGATATTGATTATTTCACGCGTATTCGTTGTTATTCTAAAGTAATGGCAAGTTATCCAGAAAATCAAGCGATGCTAAGTTTGCTGCCATTGGCAATGCGTATGGGTGGACCACGCGAAGCATTGTGGCACGCTATTATCCGAAAAAATTATGGCTGTACGCATTTTATTGTCGGGCGTGATCACGCAGGCCCAGGCAACGATAAAAATGGCAATCCCTTTTATGATCCTTATGCAGCGCAATTACTGGTTGCAGAACATCAAGCAGAAATAGGTATTACCATGGTGCCGTTTCAAGAAATGGTTTATGACACAGTAGAAAAAAAATATATTGCTGAAGATAAAATTAAAAATCCAAACAGTATTGCGCGTATTTCAGGAACAGAGGTTCGAAAGCGCTTACAAAATGGTTTGGATATCCCTGATTGGTTTTCATTTCCAGAAGTGGTGAGTGAATTACGAAAATCATTTCCACCGAACCATGAACGGGGTTTTACGCTATTTTTTACGGGATTATCAGGAGCAGGCAAATCAACCATTGCAAAAGCATTGGTGCAACGCCTACATGAATTTTGCCCTTATCGTGCAATATCCCTGTTAGATGGTGATTTAGTTAGGCAATTATTATCCAGTCGATTAGGATTTTCCAAAGAAGACAGAGAGCTTAATATTCGTCGAATAACTTATGTCGCCAGTGAAATTACGCGACATCGTGGCATTGCGATTTGTGCATTGATAGCGCCTTATGCAGCTACGCGTGAAGAAGCACGAACCATGATTGGTCAATCAGGTGGTTTTTTTGAGATTCATGTTAGTACCTCATTATCGATATGCGAAGCACGTGACACAAAGGGGCTTTATCAAAAAGCACATGACGGCTTAATTCAAAATTTCACGGGTGTGAGTGATACATATGAAGCGCCTGAAAAACCGGATGTTTTGATTGATACAGCAGAATGTGATATTGCAACTGCGGTTGAGAAAATAATTAATAAATTGTTGTTAGATGGGTATTTACAGGAATAATTATGTGCGGCATCGCAGGAATTTTTGAATATAGCCATTCTAAAAAAGTCAGCCTTAACGAATTAACAAAAATAAATGATTATATGCAGGCTCGAGGACCGGATGGCTCAGGCATTTGGATTAATCAAGATGGTTTTTTGGGCTTGGCGCATCGACGTTTATCAATCATTGATCTATCCGAAAATGCCAATCAACCGATGCATGAAGGTGATTTATCTATTACCTTTAATGGCGAAATTTATAATTATAAAAAATTGCGCGACGCGTTAATTGAAAAAGGGTGTCACTTTAAAACAACCAGTGATACGGAAGTACTCCTAAAATTGTATCAATTACACGGTGTAGCAATGTTGTCACATTTGCGTGGCATGTTTGCTTTTGCGATTTGGGACGAAAAAAATAAAATATTATTTTGCGCACGCGACCATTTTGGTATTAAACCCTTTTATTATTCAGACAATGGAAAAAGTTTTTATTTTGCTTCGCAAGTAAAAGCATTATTACAATCCTCAACAATCGATACATCGCCTTGTGCAGCAGGGCAAGTGGGATTTTATTTGCTAGGTTCTGTTCCAGAACCCTACACAATGTATGAAGGCATTCAATCCTTACCTGCTGGACATTATTTTGTTGTGCACACTAATGGTCAGCGTGAAAGCAAAGCATATTATTCTGTTAAATCCGCTTTTATAGATGCAGAACAAAATCCCCTGTCTGATTTTTCATTGACAGAAAATCTTTATGATACTGTTAAGCATCATTTAGTTGCTGATGTTGATGTGGGTGTTTTTTTATCAGCAGGAATTGATTCTGCCACACTGGTAAGTGTGGCATCAGAATTGAATCATAAAAAATTACACACAATAACACTGGGGTTTGAAGAATATAAAAATACGCAAAAAGATGAAACGGTATTAGCATTCATGATTGCCAAATTATTTCAAACAGAACACAAAAACTCGTGGATTACCGAATTACTTGCTAAAGAACATTTTCAAAAAATAATGGACGCAATGGATCAACCGAGTATCGACGGAATTAATACGTATTTTGTCAGTTTAATTGCAAAACAAGCGGGATTAAAAGTAGCCTTATCTGGACTGGGTGCCGATGAAATTTTTGCAGGGTATCCGCTTTTCTCGCGTATTCCCAAAATGCTGCGATATCTAAAACCATTGTCGTTTTTGCCAGGTTTACCTGTTTCTTTTAGAAAAATGACCTATAAAAAATTAAATAAAAAACAAGCCAGTTTAATTGAATATAGTTGCGATATGCCACGCGCTTATTTTTTATCAAGAGCGATTTATTTTCCGTGGGAGTTAAATCAATTTTTAGAACCGGATGTGATAAAAAAAGGGTTAGCGCAATTAAATTTATTAGAACGATTTAAAAGTGATATCGAAGGAATTCAATCAAAACAATTTCAAATTTCAGCTCTTGAAATGCAGTGGTATATGCGCAATCAATTATTGCGTGATTCAGACTGGGCGAGCATGGCGAATTCGTTGGAAATCCGCGTGCCATTTGTTGATGTGGATTTTTTTGAAAATTGTGTCGGTGCGATGGCAACACAGTCGGTAACAAAAAAAATATTGGCTAGGGCACCGCATCGTTCCTTGCCTGATTCAGTTATTAATAGAAAAAAAACGGGATTTAATATCCCCATAAAGAAATGGTATGGCACGGAATATATAGCACAGAAACGCGGGCGGTAGCCTGCGTGCGAATCATGCAATGTCATTTTTTTTAAGACTAAGTGAACACCATGAAAAATCTACTTATTTTCTGCGATTTTTATTTGCCCAGTATTGAGGCCGGCGGACCCTTACGTTCAATTACGGCGATTATTGATGCACTAAAATCAGATTTCAATATTACAGTTGTTACACGCAATCATGATTTATGCTCACCTGAACCATACGCTAATATCATTTCAAATGTCATTCAAGATTTTAATGGTTATAAAATTTTGTATTTATCCAAAAAAAATATATTGAAAAATACTTTTAAATTATTAAATAACCATTATGACATTATATATTTTAATTCATTTTTTTCACCACATTTTTCAGTCATTCCGCAATTTATAGTATGGTTGAAAAGACTTAAGGCTCGAATTATTATTTCACCGCGTGGTGAATTAGGTGGTGGTGCATTGACGATTAAAAGCGGCAGAAAAAAACGCTATCTTCCCGTCTTTAAATTTTTACAGGGTAATAAAACAACTGAATTTTTGGCATCATCCGGAAATGAAAGAATTGAAATTGAAAAGCGCATAGGAAAAAATTTTAAAGTCACAGAAATCGCCAATCTATCTATTCAAAAAAAATTATCTTCAGTTAGTAACCTAAAAAAAGAAAATAAAATACGAATTGTTTTTGTGTCGCGCATTTCGACGAAAAAAAATATCTTATTTGCGTTAAATGTTTTGAACAGGGTTAAAGGCGATGTTTTGTTTGATATTTACGGGCCAATAGAAGATCTTAATTATTGGAATGAATGCCTACAGGTAATTGCTCAATTGCCAGCGCATATTGAAGTGAAATATGCTGGCGCGCTACATCCTGACCAGGTTATTGATACGCTAAAATCCTATGATTTATTCTTCCTGCCCACATTAAACGAAAATTATGGTTATGCGATTGTCGAGGCGCTGGCAGCCGCTTGCCCTGTTTTATTGTCAAATCAAACACCTTGGCATGATTTATCACATTTTAATGCAGGGTGGGAATATGATTTATCGCAACCCATGCAATTTGTAGAAAAAATTGATTCACTTATTGTGATGAATGAGAAACAATATCAGCAATATAAAATAGCCGCTTTGAATTATTATACTGACCATGTTGCAAATAACGCATTGGTTGATGACTACAAATTGTTTTTTAATAAATAACGTTTCGTGAGTGTGAGCGAAAGCGCGAGTCGGAAGCACGCACGCAGGGAAGCGTTAGCTTCCCAAATAAGTGCGTAAAATGAGGTATCAAATGAAACAAGCAAAGAAAATTTTATCTGTCCTCTGCACTCGCCCGTCCGCCATTAAAATGGCGCCGATTGTGCACGCTTTAGAAAAAAATAATTATTTTGAAAGTATTGTGTGTGTGACAGGCCAGCACCGTGAAATGTTGGATCAAGTATTAAATTTATTTGAAATAAAACCCCAGTATGATTTAAACATTATGACAGCGAACCAAGATTTGTCTTCCATCACGGCCAATGTGTTAAATGGCTTAAAAACCGTATTAAACGAGGTTAAACCTGATTGTGTGATTGTTCAGGGTGATACAACTTCAACAATGGCGTCGGCCTTGGCTGCTTTCTATCAAAAAATTCCTGTTGCGCATGTTGAGGCGGGATTACGCACCCATGATATTTATGCGCCTTTTCCAGAAGAAATCAATCGCAACATTGCAACCCGCATAGCACAATTTCATTTTGCGCCAACAGAAATTTCCAAGCAAAATTTATTGAAAGAAAATATTGCTGAAAAAAATATTTTGGTAACAGGAAATACAGTCATTGATGCGTTACTGTGGGTGCGCGATAAAGTAAATGCGCAAAAAGATTGGTCACATATTATTGGCTCAGATATTCAAAATTTAATTAACAGTAATAAAAAAATCATCTTAATCACGGGACATCGTCGTGAAAATTTTGGTGATGGATTTCTTAATGTGTGTTCTGCATTTAAAATTTTGGCTGAAAAAAATCCGGATTGGCATTTTATTTATCCCGTCCATTTAAATCCTAACGTACAAAAACCCGTTCACGAAGTGCTTTCAAACATTGTTAATTTTCATCTTATTAAGCCATTAGAATACGCACCCTTTGTTTACTTGATGGATAAATCCCATTTGATTATTACTGATTCGGGTGGCGTTCAAGAAGAAGCACCGTCATTGGGCAAACCTGTGTTGGTAACGCGCGAAGTGACAGAGCGTCCAGAAGGTGTGCTGGCGGGTGTGGTTCTTTTGGTCGGTACGGACATAAAGAAAATAATTTCTGAAACGGAATCCTTAATGCACGATAAAAATCGCTATGCTAAAATGTCGCAAATTCGCAATCCATACGGTGATGGCCACGCTGCAACGCGTATCGTTGATTTTTTAGCAACTGGGGTTTAGTAATGACAACTTATCTTGATGCCTATCGCGATCAAACAATTCTAGTCACTGGCGGTGCCGGTGCTATTGGCTCTAATTTAGTGCGTGCTTTAGCAAATGCCGGTGCTAAAAAAGTTATTATCCTTGATAATTTATTTTCATCCTATGCATGGAATATTCCAAATTTACACAATGTTCTTTTTGTGAAAGGTGATATTACCAATGACATCGATTTAAAAAGGGTTTTTAATGAAAAACCCACTTACGTATTTCATTTGGCCGCCTTTTTTGCAAATCAAAATTCAGTTGATTATCCAGAAACGGATTTATTGGTAAGTGGTCTGGGCACTATTAAAGTGCTGGAATATGCTGTTTTATGCGGCGGCATAAAAAGATTTGTGTATGCAGGTTCGGGTTGTGCCATATACGGTGCACAAGCGCCGCTACCTTTAAAAGAAGATTTTATTTCACTGCATTTAAGTACACCGTATCAAATTTCAAAAATGACAGGCGAATTATACTGTAATTTTTATTATCATCATTACAATTTGCCAATTGTGAAAGCGCGATTTTTTAATTCATATGGTCCTGGTGAAGTACCAGGACAATATCGTAATGTGATTCCCAATTTTATTTATTGGGCGATGAAAGGCCAACCCTTACCGATTACAGGTTCTGGCAAGATGACGCGTGATTTTACCTATGTTTTTGATATTGTCGATGCATTATTGCGTTCAGGATTTTATGATTCTGTTATTGGCGAAGAAATGAATATTGCCTCCGGTGAAGAAACGGAAATTGTGGCGATGGCGGAAATGGTTAATCAATATACGGGAAATAAAGCAGGTATTGCTTACACTGACAGACGTAAATGGGATACAAAATCGCGATTAAAAGCGAGTGTCGACAAGGCGCGTGAGTTAATGGGGTATAATCCACAAACGAATTTCGAACAAGGCTTACCTACTGTTATTAAATGGTTTGCTGATCACTGGAATTTAATTGATCGAGATGCTGAATTTCCACCGGGTATGTCGTCGGCGGTGAAGAATTATGTATTATCGCAAGAGACAGTATGAAACAAATCATCCAAAACTACAAAACCGGCAAAGTCAGTTTAGAAGATGTACCTGTGCCCAGGTGTGGACGCAAATCTATTTTAGTACGTAATTGTCATTCTTTAATTAGCATCGGCACAGAAAAAGCAACGATTGAATTAGGAAAAAAATCATTATTAGGCAAAGCCAGAGCACGCCCTGATTTAGTCAAACGTGTGATTGAAAAAGCGAAAAATGAAGGCATTCTGAAAACATTTTCAGAAGCCATGGGTCGATTAGACACGCCCACACCACTGGGTTATAGCGCCGCAGGTATTGTCGTTGAAGCGGGTATTGAAGCCCATGGATTTGCGCCGGGTGACCGTGTTGCCTGCATCGGCCAAGGATTTGCATCGCATGCTGATTATATTTCCATCCCCGTTAATCTTGCTGTGAAATTACCAGAGTCAGTTTCAACAGAGTTTGCTGCATTTTCTATGCTCGGTTGCATTGCGCTGCATGGCATTCGAATGGCAAATTTAACATTTGGCGTTTCAGTGGTTGTGATTGGCTTGGGGTTATTAGGTCAGCTCACCGTTCAATTATTAAAAGCCTATGGCTGTCGTGTTTTTGCATTTGATATTAATGCAGAGAAAACAGCCTTAGCAGAAAAAAATGGCGCAGCTTTTGCAGATCATAATGCAGAATCATTTGAAAATAAAATTGCAGCGTGCACAAAAAATGAAGGAGTTGATGCTGTTATTATTACTGCAGCAACACAGTCGAGTGAACCGGTGGACTTTGCTATTAATTTATTACGCCAAAAAGGCAAAATGGTGGTTGTGGGTGTGGCGGATATTCACCCGAATCGCAATGAATTATGGTTAAAAGAAATAGAACTGGTGGTATCAAAAGCAGCGGGCCCCGGCTCATTAATGGAACCCTATGAAAAAGATGGCATTGATTACCCTATTGAATTAGCACGTTGGTCTGAAAATCGTAATTTACAAGAATTTGTACGATTAATTGAAAATAAATTAATTGATTTGTCATCGCTTATCACACAAAAATATGCAATTAATGAAGCTGAAAATGTGTATGACGCATTTTTGCAAAATAAAATAAATAATCCCGTTGGTATGTTATTTGAATATCCCAATTCACTTGATATTCAACGTCGATTAACACTTAAATCAACAAGTAAAAAAAATAAAAGCAATATTAATATCAGCGTTGTTGGCGCAGGATTATATGGCAAAGCGATTTTTCTACCTGCATTGCAAAAAATGAAAAACGTGCATTTAAATACATTGGTCACTTCATCAGGTGTCAGCGCTAATCATAATGCAAAACGCTTTGGTTTTTCTGCTTGTGCTACGGATATTAACGAAGTTTTGAATGATGCTGAAACCGATGCATTGATTGCATTAACGCCGCATAGTCAACATGCTGATTTTATCATAAAGGCGATTGAAAATAACAAAGCATTATTAATCGAAAAACCATTATGTATTGATCAATCAGAATTAAATAAAATGATTGATGTTTATCATGCTGCATCAGAAAAACCAGTGATTATGATAGGCCATAATCGTCGTTATTCACCACATGCGTTGAAAATGCGCTTGTGGTTGGAAAAACGCATTAATCCCGCAGTGATGAGCCTTCGCGTAAATGCAGGAAAAATCCCTGCTGAACATTGGGTGCATTCGGATCAGCAAGGTCGTAGTAGAATTGTGGGTGAGATGACGCATTTTATCGATTTAATGCAGTATTTATTAGATGAAAAACCAGCCAGTGTTTTTGCATTCAGAGTGTCTGGTGATGACAAATCTATTGTAAATAATGATAATTTAATTGCGACCATTCAGTTTAACCGTGGATCTGTTGCAACTTTAATTTATGCATCAGAAGGCAACAGGGCATTTAATCGCGAATACACCGAAATATTTTTTGATGAAAAAATAATTACCTCAAGCGATTTTAGAGTGTCAGAATTAATGGCGGCTAAGAAATCCGAAAAATTTAAAACATCATCGCAAGCATTGGGGCATTCAGAAGAAATTGCCGCGTTTGTTCATTATGCATTAGGCGAAAAGAATAATTATTCATTTGAAAATGAATTTATCACGATGCAAACGGCGTTTGCGATAGAAGAATCGTTGGCTTTAAAATCAGCTCAGAGCCCCGAGCGTTAGCGAGTGGAAGCGATGAAGACAAAGCAACACTACGCGATTAATTAGCTAATGGTATAGGTTCACTATGAAACACATTCTACTCATCACCGACTCCTACCCGCCCGAAATCCGCTCCGCATCACATTTAATGCTGGAATTAGCGGAAGAATTACATCATCGCGGCTATCGGGTAACTGTTGTAACGTGCTGGCCACAATATAATTTAGACCCTAATAATACGCAGCAATTTTTTGAATCAATGGATGAAAACGGCATTCGGGTGATACGCATGAAGCATTTAGCGCATCACCAAGTGCATTTTATTATTCGCGGTATTGCACAATTAATTTTGCCTTATTTATTTATTCGGAAAATAAAACAGTATGTTAAAACCAAAGTTCAATCTGTCATTGTTTATAGCCCACCCTTGCCATTATCATTTGTTGGCGTCTGGGCTAAAAGAAAATGGGGTGCTAAATTTATTTTAAATGTCCAAGATTTATTTCCACAAAATGCGGTTGATTTGGGCGTGTTAAAATGTATCTTAGCAATTAAATTTTTTGAATGGATGGAGAAATATAGTTATAAAAAAGCCGATGTTGTGACAACGCATTCAATTGGTAATCAATCTTTACTTGCCAAAAAATATCCGGAAGTAAAAAATAAATGTGTTGTTTTGCATAATTGGGTGGATGTGGAAGCACACAAAACAGAATCGTTACAAAAAAATTATCGAGCATTATTTCAATTGCAAAATAAATTTGTTGCCGTTTTTGCCGGTGTGATTGGCCCATCACAAAATTTAGATGTATTAATTGCTGCTGCTGAAAAAGTGCAGCATCTTTCTGATCTTTGTTTTTTAATTGTCGGTGATGGAACGGAAAAAAAGAAATTACAAGAAAGGGTTGTGAAAAAAAATTTAAAAAACGTTATTTTTAAGCCATTTATTAGCAGGGATGATTATGGCTGTTTATTAAAATCGTGCGATATCGGTTTAGTTTCATTGAGCGCTAAAAATAAAACGCCTGTGGTGCCGGGAAAAATTTTAGGTTATATGGCAGCGGGTTTGCCGGTGGTTGCTTTTTTAAATAAAGAAAGTGATGGTCATGAAATTATTTCTAAATCGGGTTGTGGTTATTCAGTTGAATCAGACGATGTTTCAAAAATTATTGCCGTTATTGTTAAAGCTTATGAACATAAAGATCAATGTGCTGCGTTGGGTGCGTCAGGATTGGATTATGTGAAAAGACATTTTTCAAAGCAAACGTGCGTGGATGAGATGGTGTGTTTGATGACTTGTTTGAGTGATCGTACGGAATTTTAGTTCAAAGCCAATGGAAGCGAGAGCGCAAACGAACGCGAAACTTGCATGCACAGTGGTGCTGTATCTCATCAGGGCTTTGTTCGTACTTGTCCGATCATAAAAAAACGTTATTGAACGCGCAAGTTTCGCGTTCGCTTGCGCTCTCGCTTCCATTGGCGCTATTTAAAAAATACTCATGATATGCATCTAGTCAAAAACTATCTGTCCCATTCATTGCGCAACGCCTTTTGTATTAACATTGAATCTCCACCAAAGTGCGGTGAATTTCTAAGCGATCCTGCTAATTCTAGTAGTTCAGCATTCATGATGTCATTAGATGCAGCTGTTTTGGTAGAAAATACGAGTAATACCTCAACCTGCCCTGTTGGAAAATTCTCAGGTAATGTAACATCGAAATGTATTTTATGGTTTTCTGGAATGGTGAGTATCTGTTTTAACGTTTCCATTTGTTTCTCAGGATTATTAAAAATGTGAACTTAAGTCTAAAATAACACATTTTTGATGCAAAGCAAGAGGTAAGGGAAGATTACCTTTAGCTGGTTAATAGTATGTTTATGTTTCTTGCTTCGTCGCTTCTATTTGTTGACGCTTGGGGTTCTGAGCTGATCTAAAAATATAAAACTTCGCCAACGCAAAATTAAACCACATAGAAATGGATGTGGCGATCACCAGTGGAATAATAAAATAATGTTTAAGCAGGGGATGTGATTTTGTTAGTAGCATAAAAACAGTGAAATTAATGGCCGCACCGATACTATTGACCATCGCGTACTTCATCCACTCAACGTGCGTTGCTTTTTTTTCAACCTTGAAGGTCAGTGTTCTATTGAAAAGCCAGGCAAATGTCATTGCGCATAAAATTGAAATAATTCTGCTTAAGGCAAAGTCTAATTTCAGATGCAGCACATAGAAAACACCAGTATCGATAATGAAACTGCAACCGCCAGCGATTGCGAAAAAATAAAATTGTGAGTGAAAGAATTTTTTAATCACGCAATGACTTCGCTGATTCTGCCGTAAATATCGTCAAATCGGACGATATCGTCTTCGCCAACATATTCACCTACTTGGACTTCAATTAATTCAAGTGGTGTTTTTTGAAGGTTGGTTAATCTGTGTTTGGTTTCTTTTGGAATAAAAGTAGATTCATTCTCATTGACTTGAAAAGACGCTTCACCACAAACAACTTCAGCAATGCCTTTAACAACAACCCAATGCTCCGAACGGTGGCAATGCGATTGCAGTGATAATTTTCCACCGGGTTTGACGACAATATGCTTCACCTGAAACCGTTTTGATTTAATGACACTTTCATAGGTGCCCCATGGACGATGTACTTTTAAATCATTGGCAACATAATCAGCGTAGCCTTTTGTTTTTAATAAATCGACAAGCACTTTAACCTCTTGAGTGTGGTTTTTATCAGCGATTAAGACGCTGTCTTTTGATGCCACTACAACTAGGTTATCAACGCCGACGGTTGCAAGCAATTTATCGTTTGAATGAAGGTAAGAATTTTTTGTATTATGTGAAAATGTATTCCCAATCGATACATTGCCATGCAAATCGGCTTCTGAATTTTTATAAATGGCGTTCCAATCGCCTAAATCAGACCAATCAGACTGTAACTCAAGCACAAAAGCAGAGTTTGTTTTTTCCATCACTGCAACATCCAGTGCAATATTAGGCATTTTGAAAAAATCATCGCGATTTAAATAATAGGTATTTTCACGTGATATTGCCTGTGTTGTTGCTGCAAAACTCAATTGCGCAATTATCGGTGCATGCAATGCTATTTCATTCAAAAGTGTTTCGGCGCTGAACAAAAACATACCGCTATTCCAATAACAATTCGATTTTGAAATTAAAATTTTTGCATTTTCAATGCTGGGTTTTTCAAAAAAGGTTTTTACTTTAGCGGGAGTTGTTGCAGCATGTTCTGCTTGAATATAACCATAAGCAGTGGACGGTTCATTGGGCGTTATGCCAAATAAAAACAATTTATTTTCTATAGAAAAGTTCGCGGCAATATTGATAGATTCAGCAAATTTTTCCGTTGCTGTTATTTTGTGATCCGAAGGAAGTACCAACATCAATTCATTCTCTTCGTTTTTTAATGCTATGATGCGGGCAGCGCATGCAACAGCAGGTGCCGTATTGCGGCTGGCAGATTCAACAATTATGTCAACATTATTAATGTTTAATTCATGCAGTTGATCTAAACAAAGAAAATAATTACTTTCATTAACCACTAAATAAATACGGTTCAAGTTTTGGATTTTTTTAACGCGTAAAAGTGTTTGTTGAAATAACGAACGCTGATTATCTAATTGCACAAATTGCTTTGGATAATTTGCGCGTGATAATGGCCATAACCGTGTGCCTGTGCCGCCAACTAAAATGACGGGATTAATTTTTATGTTTTCCATGGTGCCTTCAATCCTAAATAAAAGAAACGTTTTATTTCGCGTCGTGCCTTGCAAACGCTGTCTAAGATAATGCCACAGGCTAAGCTGATGCAGGCAAGCAGCATAATGCCCGTTGATAAAATGGCTGTTGGTAGACGTTGTACCAAACCCGTGTGTAAATAGTCAACTAGTACAGGTAGAAATAATGTAACAGATAATATCGCTAATACAATAAAAATCGAGCCAAAAAATAATAAAGGGCGAACTTCTTTTAATAATAAAATAATACGTAATAAAATTTTAAGCCCATCTTTATAGCTGTTTAATTTGCTGGTGGAACCTTCAGGTCGCGCACCATAAAGTGTTGCCATTTCTGCTGTCGGTAAGCGTTGCTCGAGACTATGAATAGTGAATTCTGTTTCAATATCAAACCCACGTGAAGATGCTGGAAATGATTTAACAAAACGGCGTGAAAAAATGCGATATCCTGAAAATACATCATTAAATTGCTTTCCAAACAATCCTGAAATTAGGGTTGAAAAAAGCGCGTTACCGAATCGATGACCTAAACGATAAGTGGCATATTTATCATCAGATATTTCTTCAACGCGACTACCGATAACCATATCTAAATTGTCATCAATAAGCTTGCTAATTAATTCAGGCGCCTTTTCTACATCATAAGTATCGTCACCATCTATTAACAAATAAATATCCGCCTCAATATCAGAAAACATTCTGCGAACTACATTGCCCTTGCCTTTATTTATTTCTTTTCGAACAATAGCACCATTTTGTTTTGCGATCGTAAAAGTGTTGTCGGTTGAGTTATTGTCGTAAACATAAATTATGCTGTCAGGTAATGTCTTTTTGAAATTATTAATAACACTTGCAATGGTAATGGCTTCATTGTGACAAGGAATGAGAACGGCAATATCTAAATTATGAATCATAGGTAAACTACGCATTTTCAAATGTGAGCATATTCTAACGCAAGTTGCTGTCACCGTCACCGTAGTTGTTCCGGGTATACTCCATGGTTTATAATCCAGAGTTTTATCGGATGGGCGTCTTATGAACATTACGATTTATGGTGCTGGTTATGTAGGTCTGGTTTCTGGCATTTGCTTTGCTGAGTTAGGGCATTCTGTCTGTTGCGTTGATATTGATGAAGATAAGATTGCGCGTTTAAAACAAGGTGAATTACCGATTTACGAAGAGAATCTGCTTCACTTGCTCAAGAAAAATGTTATGGCTAATCGTGTGTATTTTACCAGCGATTTTCAACAAGCCATCGATCATGCAACAGTGCAAATGATTGCTGTGGGCACGCCCTCAAAAGAGGATGGCTCGGCAGATTTGCGTTATGTAAAGGCAGTTGCAAAAAAAATTGGCGAACTGATGACGGAATATAAGTGCATTGTGAATAAATCAACGGTACCGGTTGGAACAGCGCAACAGGTTGAATTGACCATTTCGCAACAATTGAAAAATCGTCATGTTACGCTTTCTTTTGATGTTGCATCAAATCCAGAATTTTTGCGCGAAGGACGTGCTGTGAAAGATTGCTTAAGTCCAGATCGAATTGTGCTAGGTGTTAAAACGGAAAAAGCACTACAATTAATGCAAACTTTATATTTGCCGCTCACAGAAAAAAACCATCCGCTGTTGTCGATGGATATCGCTTCAGCAGAATTAACAAAATATGCAGCGAATGCCTTTTTAGCAACGAAAGTCAGTTTTATGAATGAAATTAGTCAAATTGCAGAACGTGTTGGCGCGTCAATTTTAGCAATAAAAAAAGGCATTGGCTCAGATTCGCGCATTAATGAAAAATTTTTAAATGCAGGGTGTGGCTTTGGTGGATCTTGTTTTCCGAAAGATCTTTCGGCGCTTGAAAATACGGCAAAAACGCATGGATATGATCCCATTATTTTAAATGCTGTTTTACGCACCAATGACCAGCAACAACAATTATTGTTTCATAAAATTGCTGATTATTTTAATCAAGAATTAAAAAATAAAGTCATCGCACTCTGGGGATTGTCTTTTAAGCCCAATACAGATGATGTGCGTAGTGCAACGAGTAGAGTATTAATGGAAGCATTGTGGGAAGCAGGTGCGCGTGTGCAAGCGTACGATCCCCTTGCGATGAACAATATTCGCCAACTATATACAACACAATCTGCGTTAATTTTATGCGACAATGCCAATGCTGTATTGGAAAATGCAGATGTCCTGGTTGTTGTGACAGAGTGGGATGATTTTAAAACACCTGATTTTATAAAAATTAAATCGACATTAAAGCACCCTGTTATTTTTGATGGCCGCAATATGTATGATGGAAAGGCAGTACGGGAAATGGGATTAAATTATTTTGGGATTGGATGTTCATGATAAATTGTGAAACGTGGTTGGAATTAAATGCGCATTATCAGGCGCTTTATAGAATTCCATTAAAGCAATTATTCTTGGAAAACCCGAATCGTTTTCAACAGTTTTCATTGGAAGTCGCTGATATATTTGTTGATTACTCGAAAAATATCGTGATTCAAGAAACCATTGATTTGTTATGCGCATTCGCACAACAAAGAAAACTACCTGAAGCCATTAATGCCTTATTTTCTGGTGAAAAATTAAATTATTCTGAAAATCGTTCTGCGCTACATACTGTTTTACGATTACCAGCACATAAAAAATTTATTTTAGATGGCATTGATTTGCTTTCTGACGTACAAAATCAATTTCAAAAAATGGCACGTATCGCATTACAATTAGAAAAGAAGGAATTAAAAGGCTACAGCGGAAAACCGATTGATACGATTCTACATGTTGGCATGGGTGGATCAGGTTTGGGGCCTGCATTATATTATCAGTCAGTTGACAGGGCTGAAAAAAATGCAACTTGTCATTTTTTTACAGAGTTTGATTATGTTGCTATTCAGGCGAAATTAGCATTATGTAATCCAGAAACAACGATTGCTGTGATCGTCTCAAAATCATTTACGACGCAAGACACCTTAATTATTTCTAATACGATTAAATCGTGGTTTTGCAATGCGGCAGGCAATGAAGCCAAAATTCAATCACATTTTTATGCGGTCACTGCAGTTTGTGAACGTGCAAAGGCGCTTCATTTTTTGGATGAACATATTTTAAAAATTGCAGATTGGGTTGGTGGTCGTTATTCGATTTGGTCAGCAGTGAGTTTTTCCGTTATATTGTCATTAGGGGTGAAAAACTTTCAACGCTTTCTTCATGGTGCACATCAAATAGATCTTAATTTTCAGCATGAACCCTTTAAAAAAAATATGCCGGTGATCATGGCATTATTAGATGTGTGGTATAACAATTTTTTTCATACGCAAACGCGTGCCATTGTGCCTTATTCTTCGCGTTTGAGCGCACTGCCCAGTTATTTGCAACAATTACACATGGAAAGTTTAGGGAAAAGTGTGACGGCAAAGGGTGAAAAAATTAATTATGCAACGGGCTGTGTGATTTGGGGTGATGTTGGTCCTAGCAGTCAGCATAGTTTTCATCAATTATTAATGCAAGGCAGTCAGATGATCCCTGTTGATTTTATTTTGCCGTTACGGGATGGTGAATTAAATGATTATGATCTCAAACGCGCTGCTTATTGCTTGTCACAAAGTCAAACATTAATGCAAGGGTTTGATGCGCCGACTGCAATGCAAACCATTCAGGGCAATCGTCCCAGCACGACATTATTAATGCAGGAACTAACACCTGAAGCATTGGGGGCACTGCTTGCACTATATGAGCATAAAGTATTTGCAAAGAGTATTCTTTGGGGAATTAATGCATTTGATCAGTGGGGTGTTGAGCGTGGAAAACAAGTCGCACAAGCGTTAATTGGCTGTATGACAGAAAATAAAAAGTGTGATTCGGTTGATAGTTCGACAAGCGGTTTATTAGAAAAAGTTTCGCGGAGTCTTTTAGTATGAAGCAGTTAATCACAACGGCCGTTTTTCCAGTTGCGGGAATGGGCACGCGTTTTTTGCCGGTAACTAAAGCAGGCCCAAAAGAAATGTTGCCGATTGTTGATAAGCCACTCATTCAATATGTCGTTGAAGAAGCAATTGCTGTGGGCATTAAAAAATTGGTGTTTGTAACGAGCTCTGGAAAACGGGCAATTGAAGATTACTTTGATTGTAATTTCGAATTAGAATCCATGCTTGCACAAAAAGGGAAAATTGAAATATTAAATACGGTGCGTAATATTATTCCAGCCGATGTTAAAATTGTTTACGTGCGACAACCCCGTCCAAAAGGCTTGGGTGATGCAGTATTGTGTGCAAAACCGGTTGTGGGTAATGAACCTTTTGCTGTATTGCTTGCCGATGACATTATGGAACACGCACATGAAACGTGTTTGACTGACATGATAAAACGTTTTCATGAGACACAATGCAGTGTACTGGCTGTTGAAAACATTAGTCGAAAAGATACAGATAAGTATGGGATTGTTTCGATGGCTGATCATCCACAATTTCCTTTGCAAATTTCATCGATTACTGAAAAGCCATTACCTGAAAAAGCACCTTCGACCTTAGCGGTAACAGGGCGATATATTTTAACGCCACGTATTTTTGATATGCTGGAACAAATTGATATTGGTGTGGGTGGCGAATTGCAGTTAACAGACGGCCTTGCAAAATTATTGCATTATGAAGCGATTACAGTTTGCACCCTCCAAGGGCGTCGTTATGATTGTGGTAGTCGATTAGGATTCTTGCAAGCAACACTTGATTTCGCGTTAAAAAGATCGGAATTTAGAGAGCCATTACTCGACTATATAAAAAAAATAAGCGAAAGCGCGAGTCAGAAGCACGCATGTAGCGTAGCGGAATAAATGCGTAAAATCTTGAAGAACAGGTCACCCCATGGACATCATCACTAGCCTTTGCCTACTCGGATATTGTTGGGGATTAAAACGATTCACGCGCTTATCACTCGAATCAATCCCTTTTTTATTGGTAACGAGCGCTATCACCCTGCTCTACATTAGCGCTTATATTCATTTATTAACCCCAATGAGTTATGCCTTATTAATAATAGGTGCGTTATTATTATTAACGTTGCCTTATTTTTGGCACAAAGAACCCGACACACTTTATCAAATATTTTTCACACCCAATTTTTGTAGTTTACTATTTTACGTTATTATTTTCGGAATAATTGCACATCAATTAACATTATCACAGTGGGATGAATTTACGCATTGGGGCCCGCACGCAAAATTAATTTATTTGCATCATGGGTTTTATCTTAAGAGCGATGTAACCGTCAATAAAAGTTACCCAGTAGGAAGCGCATTATTTTATTATCCCTTTTTTTTATTAAATAAGGGTTTTTCCGAGGGAACATCATATTACGCGCAATTATTATTATTGCTTTCCCCTTTGTTCACACTACAGCCAGTACTGACATGGCATAAATGGAAACAATCCTTTATCGCATTTAGCGCCATTATCTTTATTGCTATTATTTTAAAAGTACGTATGGGGTTTTCAGGCAGCCTTTATATGGATTCTGCAACAGGATTATTTATTGGCGCCATTATTGTGAATTTTTTTCGCTCTAAGGGAGAGTGTGCTGATATTTTTCAAATAATACCCATGGCAGTCGCACTGTGTTTATTAAAACCAAAACTGTACCCTTTCGTTTTACTGATACTCGTTATTATCCTTGTAGATTTAATGGTTCGTGAACCCCGAAAAAATACATCGTTTTGGTTAAAAATAATAAGTATGTTGTCTATTCCCGCAGCGGTTTATATTGTCCATTATAGTTGGACAAAATATACTGTCTCGATTGATTTAATCCCGCAGCATAATTTGAGTCATGTTAGCACCCATCTTTTTTTCCAAACATTTTTCCATCCTACGCAATTTCAACAAGCTGTTATCCATAATTTTTTAAGTAAAGCATTGTCGTATGCACCTTTACTTTCAATTCTTTTGTTATTAACAATCGTTAGCAGTTTTTTAATGAAAAATAATAAGTTGCGGCAACGTTTTAACATTTTGAGTGCGTTACTATTTTTAGGTGTGCCAGTTTATTATTTTGGGCTTTTACTTATTTACTTGTTTACCTTTGTGCCGAATGAGGCGATTGATGTTGCTTCCATGTTTCGATATACAAATATATATCATCTGATGTTAGCGATGTTTGTTTTTTATTATTTATTAACGGCGATTACTGCTGGCACCGCTTCTAAAAAGACACGTACCATTCAAACGGTAATGGTCATGGTTATAATATTGAGTATTGTCTGCGCTGGTTTAATTCAAAAAATAAAAGCTAAAAATAGGCAGCAATTTCATCAAAGCATTGGGTTTTTGCGCATTGCTATGAAAAAAATAGCGGACAAAACTAAGCAATATGTTAAGCCAAATGAGACAGTTGATATTATTTGGCAAAATAGTACGGGAATTGAAAGGGCAATTATCGGTTATGACCTTGTTCCGATTAATGCAAATCAAAGCCCATCTAGCATTGGAAAACCCTATGGCGAAGGGGATGTTTGGACTGATAATTTAGCGCCAAAAAAGTTGATGAAACAAATAAGCCATTATGATTATTTATTGGTGGCGCATGTTGATAGACAATTTGTAAAACAATATGGTTGTTTATTCCCACATCATTTTGTTAATTTAAAACCATTAACTGAATATACAATTTGCATCAGTCCAGGTTTTAATGGAGATATGAATAACGGTTGTGTGCTACACACGGAGAAGGCGTATTTGTTTAAGGTAAATAACCTACCGCTTGCAACCAGTCTGGTGTAGGTAACATCATTTTACAAGAAGTTATATTGACATAGAACGCCGACTTCATTAAGATGTCGCATTCACTAAAACACAGAGTAAGACTATGAAAAGAACATTTCAACCAGGTAACCTTCACCGCGCACGCACACATGGCTTTCGTGCACGCATGGCAACGGTCGGTGGTCGGTTGGTATTAAACCGTCGTCGCGCTAAAGGGCGTAAACGTCTCAGTGTTAAACACTAAGAGATTTTTGTCGAAACAACATATTCGGCACGCAGTAGAATTTGATGCTGTGTTTAAGCGCGGAAAGCGCTTGCCACATCTTTGTTTTGTCACTTGCCACCTGAAAACAGATCGATCTTATCCGCGACTTGGCATGGTGATTAGCAAGAAAAATTGTCAACGCGCAGTTGATCGTAATCACATAAAACGTTTGGTTCGCGAGCAGTTTCGAGCACAACAACATTTTTTATTGGGCATGGATGTTGTTGTTTTGCTAAAATCACCCGTCGGAAAACTCTCAGATAAAGAGCAGTGTGAATGCGTAGAAAAATTATTTTCACAATTAATTGCGCATTGCAGTGGATCTTCTTGAAATTAATTAGGGTTTATCAACTTTGTATTAGCCCCTTTCTAGGCAATCATTGCCGATTTTATCCTTCATGTTCGCACTATGCTGTTGATGCATTAACATCGCATTCTGTATTTAAAGCGTTATATTTAATTGTTAAAAGATTGCTGCGTTGCCACCCGTTTAGCAAGGCTGGTGTTGATTTTGTTCCTACTGAGACGCGATAAATTGCGTCTCTACAATAAATTTTGGAGATTACTATGGATTTCAAAAAAACAATTTTATATTTCGCACTGGCAATTGTTGGCGTCATGTTATGGCATGCATGGCAGCATGATTATCCTCCAACGCCAGTGACGTCAACGAACACTTTGCAGCAAACAAACACCATCCATCCTGTGAATTACGCACCTTCTGCCTATAATCAATCGTCTTCACCCTATCAAGCCACCCCAAAAACATTGGCAGCGGCATTACCACAAAACAAAACGATCACAGTAAAAACAGATATTTTTGATGCTGTTATTAATTTGCAAGGTGGCGATTTAATTGATGCTAAATTATTGCAATATCCTGTTTCCTTAAAACAAAAAAATTTACCCGTGCAAATTTTAAATTCAAATAATGATGCATTATATGTCGCACAAAGTGGATTGAGTGTGCATGATGAAAAAACAGTACCGAAACCCATTATATATACCGCATCACAAAAAAATTATGTGTTGCAAGACGGTAAAAATAAATTAGTGGTTACGTTAACAGGTTCAGCTATGCAAGGAATGGAAATCACAAAAACCTTTATCTTTACGCGAAATAATTATGCCGTTAATACAGCAATAACTTTAACAAATAATACTGATGCAGCGTGGAACGGTAATATCTACAATCAAATTACACGTCGCGATATTATGCCTTCAGGATTTGCATCGCGTGCTTATAACGGCGCTGCAGTTTCTACACCTAATACACCCTATAAAAAATTAACTTACGAAGCATTGAGTGACAGTAATTTCTCGCGTGATATGCAAGGTGGTTGGATCGCGATGCAACAGCATTATTTTATAAGCGCATGGATCCCACCAAAAAATGAGACTTTGCATTATTACAGCCGTTCTTTTGGTTCGGGTGATGATGGGAAAAATAATATTTTTGTACTGGGTTATTTAAGTGCGCCTATACAATTAGCATCAAAAACCAGCACAACATTTAATTCAACACTGTATGTCGGCCCTGAAATTGCAAAAAATTTGCATGTATTAGCCAAGGGCTTAGGTTTAACCGTTGATTATGGTTGGTTGTCACCTATTTCAAAATTTTTATTTTGGTTGATGAGTGAAATTCATCATTATGTCGGTAATTGGGGTTGGTCAATTATTTTGGTAACCTTACTCATTAAAGCCTGTTTTTATTGGCTATCAAATAAAAGCTACGCTTCGATGGCAAGAACGCAATCGCTGCAGCCTAAAATAAAAGCCTTACGTGAACGACATGGTGATGACAAACAAGCAATGTCAAAAGCGATGATGGAAATGTACCGCAAAGAAAAAATTAATCCACTGGGTGGGTGTTTACCGATGGTGATTCAAATTCCTGTTTTTATTGCTTTATATTATGTGTTAATTGAAAGTGTAGAATTGCGACAAGCTCCTTTTATTTTTTGGATACAGGATTTAGCAACGAAAGATCCTTACTACATTTTGCCCGTTTTAATGGGGTTGAGCATGTTGCTGCAACAAAAAATCAGCCCGCCACCACCTGATCCAATGCAAGCAAAAATGATGATGATGTTGCCGATTGTTTTTACCGTGTTCTTCGCAACCTTTCCAGCAGGTTTGGTTTTATATTGGCTAACGAATAATTGTGCTTCGATTTTGCAGCAGTGGGTTGTGATGAAGCGGCATAGGAATGATAGCCGGGGTAAAAATAAATAAATGGAATGATTATGCAAAATGATTTAGCGATATTTGAAGATTATCAAATTCGGCGAGTATATGATGAGAAAACTGAAGCGTGGTCTTTTTCGGTGGTTGATGTTGTGCAGGTGTTGACACAACAAGCAGATTATCAGATAGCAAGAAAATATTGGAATAAGCTGAAAGAGCGCTTGAAAAATGAAGGAAGTGAACTGGTGACAAATTGTCACCAGTTGAAAATGACGGCGGAAGATGGAAAATCACGTCTTACTGACACTGCTACTGCTGAAATTTTGCTACGCCTTGTTCAGTCAATTCCAAGCCCAAAAGCAGAACCCATTAAACTCTGGCTTGCAAAAGTAGGTTATGAACGTATTCAAGAAATGGCAGATCCTGCTCGGTCACTTGAGCGTGCTAGAGAAACATGGCAAAAGCATGGCTATAGTGAGAAATGGATTCAGCAACGAATGATGGGCCAGGAAATTCGTGGAAAGCTAACGGATTATTGGAAAGACCATGGTGTTGAAAAGCCTGATGAGTTTGCGATTTTAACCAATATTATTCATCAAGAATGGACTGGACTGAGTGTTAAAGATCATAAAAATGCAAAAGGATTAAAATCCCAAAATTTGCGTGATCATATGAGCGAAGCGGAACTTGTTTTTACTGCATTAGCAGAATTATCTACTCGTCAAATTGCAGAGACAATGAATGCTGAAGGCTTGCCTGAAAATAAAATTGCCGGTAAAAAAGGCGGTGTAGTTGCAAAAAATGCACGCTTAGAGCTCGAGAATGAAACAGGCAGAAAAGTGGTAACAGCCAATAATTACTTACTTCAAAAACCATGAAAACATTTAATTCAGATACCATCACCGCCATCGCAACCCCAACAGGTCGCGGCGGTGTGGGTATTGTTCGAATATCAGGACCTGACGCTAAAGACATTGCTACTAAAATAGCACAGAAACATTTAGAACCCCGCTTTGCCCAATTCACATCATTTTATGATTCAGAGAATAGCGTCATCGACGAAGGGATTGTTTTATTTTTTGAAAACCCGCATTCATTTACAGGCGAAGATGTAGTTGAATTACAAAGTCACGGCAGCCCTATTGTTTTAGATCAATTAATAAAATGTGCAATTCATCATGGTGCACGCATGGCAAAACCCGGTGAATTTTCAGAGCGCGCTTTTTTAAATAAAAAAATTGATTTAACGCAAGCAGAAGCCATAGCAGATTTAATTGCAGCGAGTTCAGAGCAAGCAGCGCGATTGGCTGTGCGTTCATTACAAGGTGAATTTTCAAAAAAAATTCAAGTATTGCAAAAATCATTAACCCATTTGCGGATGCAAATTGAAGCGATGATTGATTTTCCCGAAGAAGAAATTGATTTTCTGAGTTCTCCTCGCGTCAATATAGTATTACAAAAAATAATTGACGATGTTTTAAAAGTTAAAAAACAGGCAAAACAAGGTGCATTATTGCAATCGGGTTTGCAAATCGTTATTGCAGGAAAGCCTAACACCGGAAAATCAAGCTTATTAAATTATTTGAGTGGACGAGAGTCTGCGATAGTGACAGCTATTCCTGGAACAACGCGCGATATTTTGCGTGAATCAATTCAAATTGACGGTATACCACTGCATATTATCGACACTGCCGGCTTGCGTGAAACAGATGATATTGTTGAGCAAGAAGGTGTGCGCAGAGCTTATGAACAAATGAAGCAAGCTGATTTAATTTTATTGTTGGTAGATGTCAGTGACAGTGACAGTGACGGTGACGGTGACGATGCCAGTGATAAGATGCTTGTGATCAGAAATAAAATTGATTTAATCAACGAAAAACCCAGTATAAAAGACAATATCATTTCTTTATCCATTAAAAATAATATTGGAATGGATTTATTAATTGACGCATTAAAAAAAGCAGCGGGATTTCAAGCTAGAGATAATGATGGATTTATTGCACGTCGTCGACATGTGGATGCAATTGATCGCGCTTATCAATTTTTATTACATGGACAAAATCAATTAACCCAGCACCGTGCAGGTGAGTTATTGGCAGAAGATTTGCGTCACGCGCAACAAGCACTATCTGAAATTACGGGTGAATTTTCATCTGATGATTTGCTGGGTGAGATTTTTTCGAGTTTTTGCATTGGAAAGTGAGGTGTTTTTACATTATTCTGTTAAAATAAATTCTCGTGTAAATTTCAGGGATTGATTTCATGATGCTTAAATTAAAAAAAATTACTTTATTTTCTGTGTTAATTTTATCGTGTTTGACAGTCAATGCCTCAATGGATGTTTACTCATCTGAGCAAGCAGTCGCCCCGCCCAATCCGTTTCAGGGACAATATGTTTCTCTTAATGCAGGCGCAACCTATGCGAGTAATATTAACCAAAACCCAATAAATAAAAGTGGCATTTTAGGGGCTGGCGGTAATATATTTTTGGGCGATAAAATTAATCCCTATTTTGGACCGGAAATGGGCGTTAGTTATTTTAGCTTCGGACCATGGGGTGGTGTCATGATCGCGTGCATCAATGCTAAATTAACTTTACCCATGGGCGATTTTTCTTTGTTTGGAAAGTTGGGTGCGGCACTGGGTGAAGTAACAACGCGCCTGCTCATAACGCCCTTTTCATCCAGCAACTTCGTACCTTCCGTTGGTGCTGGGTTGGGTTATAATTTTACGCATCGATGGACGGGTACAGCTGAATTTAATGGTGCGTACTTTAGCGCTAAAAATGCCAATGGTTTTATTGGTGGCTTTACACTGGGTTTCACACATTATTTTACGTTGTAGTGTTAATACTTCCTTCATATTTACCTATTAGAATGGCTGCTTTAGTGAGTTAATAATTTAGGGGAATGTTATGTTGGGTAAAGCTATGGGCGCTGCAGCGCGGTTTTTTTCAAAAAAAGAAGAAGCGGTAACGTCGAGTTCAGCAGGCAAGGAATTTGTAAACACACTTTTTAATGCACCAGAAAAGCAATACAGATCTCGCGGTGCGGAAGGTGGCGATTATGGTACTTTTTCAACTGAGACACACATAAAACCTAAATAATTTTGCAAAAAACGGTATTCCTTCTTGCTTGCTTTTCCCTTATTATCACTTTTCGGCGTTTTAATTTAAATGGATGTGTGTTTCGTATTGCGCAACACGAAATAATATAGTATGATTAAAAATATTAAGCATAAAGGGTTGAACTTGTTTTTTGAAACAGGTCATACCAACGGTATTCAAAATTTTCATGTCAAGAAATTGCGAATGCAATTGGCGGCGCTTAATACTGCTGTTGTCATTGAAGATATGAATATTCCGGGATATCACCTGCATAAATTGAAAGGGAAAGAACAAGGGCGTTGGTCAATTAAGGTTGATAAAAACTGGCGTTTAACGTTTGAATTTATAAATGGCGATGTTTATTTATTGAGTTACGAGGACTATCACTGATGAACATGCACAATCCACCCCATCCCGGTGCCTTTATCAAAGCAACTTATTTGGATCCATTTGGACTAAGCGTGCGATATCTTGCTTTAAAACTCGAAGTAGCTGTTTCAACTATTTACCGCATTATTAGTTGCGAAAGTGCAATATCTCCAGAGATGGCACATAGATTATCAGCTGTTTTGGGACGAACGCCGGAAAGTTGGTTAGCATTACAAGCGCAATATGATTTATGGCACGTAAAACAACATAAATTAAAGAAAATTAATTTTGCTGATTTCGACAATGCGGCTTGATTTTAATCAGCAATTCCGCTAAGTCTAACTCTCGGAGAATTTTCAGCTTTGAGGGAAGATTGAATGATAATTTGGCATGAAAAGCGGAGTTGACACGCAGAGTCAATGAGCATTTTCTTGCCAAGTTATCATTCAATATCACCCAAAAATGGAAATTCTATGTTCTTTAGCGGGAGCAACTGGATTTTAATTGCCACTTGTCCATTTTTAACGCATAATCACGCCCTATGAAAAACAAACAATTTGATGTGATTATCGTTGGCGGTGGACATGCAGGCACTGAAGCCGCCTTGGCCTCCGCGCGCATGGGCGCCCGCACATTATTGCTCACACATAACATCGAAACACTGGGACAAATGTCCTGTAATCCTGCTATTGGCGGCATCGGCAAAAGTCATTTGGTGAAAGAAATGGATGCGCTCGGCGGTATTATGGCCATCGCAGCAGATCATGCCGGCATCCAGTTTCGCGTATTAAACAGCAGTAAAGGCCCTGCAGTCAGAGCAACCAGAGCACAAGCCGATCGCAGCTTATATAAAGCGTTTATTCGAAAAACACTGGAAAACCAGCCAAATTTATCTATTTTTCAACAAGCCGTTGATGATTTGATTGTTGAAAATGATCGAGTGTGCGGCGTTAAAACACAAATGGGCTTGCCGTTTTATGCGCAATCTGTCGTGTTAACAACAGGCACATTTCTGGGTGGTGTGATTCATATCGGTCTTCAGCATCATTCTGGTGGCCGCGCGGGTGATCCACCTTCCATTGCATTATCACACCGTTTACGTGAATTACCATTCAATGTTGCACGATTAAAAACGGGCACGCCGCCGCGTATTGATCGTCGCACCATTGATTATTCTTCTATGGTCGAGCAACCAAGCGATCACCCTTTACCGGTGATGTCCTATTTAGGAAATTTGAAAGATCATCCGCGGCAAATTTCATGCCATATTACGCAGACAAATGAGCAAACGCATGAATTGATTCGTGCTGGATTAAATGAATCACCCTTATATAGTGGAAAAATTGATAGCGTTGGCCCCCGTTATTGCCCTTCGATTGAAGATAAAGTTGTGCGATTTGCAGAACGTCATTCACATCAAATTTTTTTAGAGCCCGAAGGATTAAATGCAATTGAAGTATACCCGAACGGAATTTCAACGAGTTTAAGTTACGAAACACAATTAAAATTTGTTCACAGTATTGCTGGATTAGAAAATTGTCATATTACTCGACCAGGCTATGCGATTGAATATGACTTTATGGATCCACGCGATTTAAAAAATTCACTAGAAACGAAGTTCGTAAAAGGCCTTTATTTTGCGGGTCAAATTAATGGAACGACTGGTTATGAAGAAGCGGCTGCGCAAGGATTAATGGCGGGAATCAATGCAGCGCTACAGTCCTTTGGCCGCGACTCCTTTATTTTACGACGTGATGAAGCGTATATCGGCGTATTAATTGATGATTTAATTACAAGTGGAACAAAAGAGCCATACCGCATGTTTACAAGCCGGGCTGAATATCGTTTATTATTGCGTGAAGACAATGCAGATTTACGATTAACAGAAAAAGGATTTAAATTGGGCTGTGTTGATGAAAACCGTTATGTGAAATTTATTGCAAAACGCGAAGCAATTGAATTGGAGCAAGCACGATTAAAATCCTTTTGGATCCAACCTGAATCTGAATTTGCAAAAAAATATCTTGAAAAATATAATACGCCAATTGAACGTGAATATAGTTTAATGGATTTACTGCGCCGCCCTGAAGTGAATTATCGTGATTTAGCGCAATTATGTGAAGAAAATAATTGTTTAGTCGATGATGCGGTTGCGCTTCAGGTAGATATCCAAGCAAAATATTTTGGCTATATAGCACGACAAGAAAAGGAAATCGAAAAACAAAAATATTTTGAAGACACAGTCATTCCAGAAACATTTGATTATAAAATTATTACCAGTTTATCAAATGAAGTTTTACAAAAACTCGAAAAAATAAGACCAGAAACAATCGGGCAAGCATCACGCATTTCAGGTGTAACACCAGCTGCGATTTCATTGTTGTTGGTTTATTTGGCGCGTTAGGACGGAATGATAACGCGAATATAATAGCTTCAAGGAGTTCCCGACATGCGAAAATCGCCAATTGAATTCAACACAACTGATTTTTCAGCAATAGAACCGGCACTGGAAATAGCATTGACCAACAGTGATTTTCAAGCTGTCCTATTATTTTTGCAATATGGAAATTACACAGCACAACTTATTGAAAAAATAATCAAAGCTAAAAAATTAAATGATTTTGCCGCGTTTACGACAACACTGGATGAACATTTACAAAACAGACTTAAAATCAATATTAGCATTATTTTGGGTCAATATTTATTTGTCGCCATTGAAAATAATGACCCTGAATTTTTACGTTTATTATTGTCAATGGGTGCTGATCGTGGCGTGTTATCAGACGGTTTTCTTCCTGTGCAGCGCGCGGTTGATTTAAAATCATGGGGACTGATTGATGTTTTTGCAGATTATCCTGTAGATCAAGAAAATGATTGCCATTATGGTTATGCGCTATTAAAAGCCACCGAATCTAAAGAAATCGAACTTGCAATAAAGTTGGCAAACTCAGGCGCAAATGTGCATTGGCATCATGGCGAAATGCTTGCATTACATTATGCGGCTATCCAATCTGAATATGGATTAATGCGTACATTAATTCGAGCAAAAGCACCTATAGAAATAAATGATATGTCAAAACGCGCATGGGAATTTTCGATCGATGCGGATGACATTGTTGGTTTAGTTGTATTTGCCGCCAGTAAATCAATTGATATTGAGGATATTTTTAATAAAATACTTTCTGTTAGGAAATTCGAACTATTTTTTTCTTTTTTCGAGCAATTCGATGAAAAGACACAATGTGATTATAAAAATTATTTGTGTGGCAAAAATAAATTGTTTATGGCCATTGAAAATAATAATACAGGATTGGTAGAAGCATTGTTAAAATTAGGGATTGATCAAACGGTTTTGAAAAATGGTCAAAGCGCAATTTTATCTGCTGTTAAAAAAGATATCAAAAACAATGCGGTAGAATTAACGACTGTGTTTTCGTTATTTTCAGCGGAAAATAATACATGTATTGCAGCACTTTATGGCCAAGCTGCGCTTTATGCGGCAAAACAAAATCAATTTGAGTTGAGCTTGTTACTGCTAAATTCTGGTGCTTGTTTAAAACAGACGACCTCTGAAAAATTTTCAGTATTGCATTTAGGCATTTTTGCTGAAGAGGCAGGAAATGATTTTCTGGGAAAATTATCTGAACTACAATTTCGTGAATTAATTAAATTGGACAAGGCGTCCCCTTTTGCTTGGGAAATTGCTTTTGCAATAAAAAATACAAAAGCGGTATTGTTGCTTATAGAGTATGGCATTGCTATTGCTGCTTTTTTTAATCGCGCACAAGAAAAAAATGAATGGCAGTTTTTTTGCGAATTAATGGATGCTTTTTGTCATGAAAAATCAGATTTATTTTTTTTAATAACATTGACAAATGAACAACTTAATTTTTTGCTTGAACGATCGATCGAATATAAAACAGTTTATTTAGAAGAAAAAATATTGGAGAAAACAACGAGCCCCGTTGATCCGATTAATCAATTGTTTGCAATTAAAAAAGTGTTCATTAATCAAAATATGCCTATTACGAAATCACTTTTAACGAAGATAATTTTTAAATTTAAATTAATTTTCAATGAAGATTTGCCGAAATTTTTTGTTCAATTAAATCACTTGATCGGCAGATTACCAGAAGAAAAATTATCAGATGAGGCAATAGCAACGTTGATTGTGCTAATTGAAGATTGTAAGCGTGAAAATAGTAAAATGACTGATAGGATGATGCTGTCTATTTTAGAAGCATCACCGACAATAATTCATGCGAATAAAAATCGTGTATTGCCACAGAATGCGATGTCGGCAATTGCAGATTTCTTTGCTTATGAAATGCTGATGAATGGAAAAAATGAATCCAATTTGACAGCTTCTGCTGCAATTACTTTTTGTGCAGAGCGATATCCTGATTTGCAACGAGAAGATATCTTAAATTCCTTTCGAAATCCTGTGGCTCCCATTATATCTTCTAATTTATATCGATTTACATTTGGTTTGGCTGGCTCAGCATTAAAATTGGCAGGTTCTGCGGTTAATTTAGTGCGGGGCGGAAGTTCTGTTTCTGTAGAAGAAGCATCACCTATATCATCAAATTCAATGAAAAAATATTCATGATTCATGTCCCTATGTACATTTTTATAACTTTTCTTTTTTTATTTGCTCCGGCATACTGCGTGCTGATTTATTTTTAAAGCCCCGAGGTTTTTATGAAATTGTTTTTAGCAGGTGTTATTTTATCAGTGATATCAAGTGTTGTTTATGCCGAGCAGTTTAATCAAGGTGATTTTCAATCAATGCAAACTGAAGCTAATGTACATCAAGGGTTTTACATGTCATTGAGTACAATCCCACCTTTTGAAGGTGGTTTTAACACAGGCTATTTATTTAATCCTCATTTTGGATTGGAAGCGGGTGTAGATGCTGCTTGGGATTTTGATGTGCTAGAAATGGATGACGTAGAAATTTATCATCTAGATGCAAAAGGCATGGTTCAATTGGGTTCTCGATTTGAATTATTTGGAAAATTAGGATTGGGCTACATTGTGGGTACGGGGACAACGCTAGCTGTTCCACCCTACATTCCTTCTTATACGCAAACTTCAAGTTGTTTTGGTTTGGCTTTTGGTGCTGGTCTTGGTTTTTCTTTTACACCGCGTTGGGTTATGACCATCGAAGGAAATGGCGCAGTTTATCCTAAAACAGGCATTTTAAATGGCGGCGTGGGTGTTCTTCCAACTATTGGTATTACACATTATTTCAGTGGATGAAATTGATGACATCACAAAATAAAATTTTTCACGATGGGTTAACAACAATGCAGTTAACCCTGTCATCAGAAAATGAAGAACGATTAATTGCGTATTTGCGTCTGCTGCAAAAGTGGAACAAAGCTTATAATCTCACTGCCATCACTGATTTTGACAAAATGATTTCATATCATTTACTCGATAGTTTATCTGTTGCGCCTTATTTAACGGGTAATAATATTGTGGATGTTGGTAGTGGTGCTGGATTGCCTGGTATTCCTCTGGCCATCTATTTTCCTGAAAAAAAATTTACATTAATCGATAGCATTGGTAAAAAAACACGATTTATCACGCAAGCAGTAAGAGAATTGGGCTTGATGAATGTGACGGTGTTGCATTCGCGTGCAGAAAAATGTCAAAGTAAGCACTGTTTTGATACAATGATCGCTCGCGCGGTGGCATCAATAGATGACTTGATTAACATTTCCAAAGTGTTGTTGAATGAAGAGGGGAAATTGTTGATGATGAAATCGGATGAAATGGTTTCTGATCAATATCAAGTGATCAAACTTTCTGTGCCGGGAATTGAAGCGCCGAGATGTTTAATTGTTGTGTAATATCTTTTAATACGCTTAATCTAATGATCACATCGTTTTTTTATCTCAATAAAAATATTCTTTATTTCATTTTCCAAAAAATCTAAAAATTTATTTTTTTTCAATGTGCTTTCTTGTGAATCCATCGGAATAAAACGCGATAGCTCCTGAGCCATTGCTTTCCCATGAATAATCCCGTTACTTTTTTCTAAAAAAATATTTAATTTTTCAATGTAATCAGTAATTTTGTAATCAGAAATTTTATTTTTAATATACTGCAGATTTATAACTGCACCTTTTTGCTTTAGCCAACGTAAATCCCAAATATCACGATAACGAATATAGCGAGAACAATTAATTAAGGAAACGCATTTATCTGCAAAAATTTCATCGATTGTTTCTGTCATCACCAATGTATCCGAATATCCATCCGGCAAAAAGTCATAATTGTTGCGCAATGCGCAAGGTTGAGGTGAATAAGCTGGAATATTAATGACTTCGATTTTAATTTTTTGTGTTGGTATATCTTTTTTTTCAGGTGAAGTGATAATACTGACCTGCCATTTATCAACATGTATATGATCAATCGGTTCCATTAGAAAATCTTTAGGCTCTTTTACAAAAACAGAAAGCCCGTATTTTTCACCTAAATATTTTTCAAGACAGGTTTTCATTTCAATTAATTGATGTGATGAAAAATTTTTTCCACCTGCAAAATCCAGGTCTTCGCTGTAGCGTGAGGCGCCGTAGCATAATCGTAACGCGGTGCCGCCTTGAAAAACCAAATCATCCAATAAATTATTTTTATCTAAAATAAATAAAATATCATAATGCAATAATTCTTTTTCAATAACAGGACGCATATGCGCTTTAGATAATTGCATCGCACGTTCAACCAAATCAGAAAAATTTGTCGTCATTCAAGTATTCCTTCTTGTAATAATGCAACATTTCGACCAACTCGCTTTAAATCGCGAATGGCAGTTTCTGGTGTTGCAACACGTAATGGATTTTTTTCAACATAATTAACATGATTTAAAATGTTTTTTGCGTCACGCTTGGTGTGCGTCATTTCAATTGTGCCATACGGTGTGTGATAAATACCTTCACGCCCTGTTGTCATTATTGTTAAGCGATCAACAGGTATTTGAGAAATGAGACCGTACTGAGATAAGGCTGATTCTAAACTAATATAATTGTATTCCCCTTGACGCAATGCCTTGGCAACATATTCCAATACAAAACGATCAAAGCACGTTGCATCAGAATAAACATATATGCCGCGACATGCTCTCACTAGGATTTTTTTCTGTACCAACCGTCTTAACCCTTCTGATAATGTTTTTTCATTATCTGAAACGAATAGTTTGGCGAGCATATGCTTTGTAAAAACATAGCGGCCGGCTTTGCCTTGTGTATTAAAAATGTTGATTGCTTTAAGTGTTTGCATGTTTTAAGTGTCATAAAATACTAATAATATATAGTATAACAGTATACTTATGATATGTACAGTTAAAAAGCACAAAGCGAATGATATCGGATGAAATGGTAGTTGCTCCCCTCAAAGCTGAAAATTCTCTAAGATTTAGACTTAGCGGAATTGCTGATGAAATGGTAGTAATCAAACTTTCTGTGCCGGGAATTGAAGCGCCGAGATGTTTGATTGTTGTTTCACGAAAAAAATGATCTTTTGCCATTTATAAATTTTTTCCTTATCATCCATAAATAAAACCCATCCTAAACACCATAAATTTTGACTTGAATCATAACCAAATAAAATTGACAGGGAATAATAACCCAGGATTTTTTTTGCAGAAAAAAGGATTTTTATGCGATTATATCGATATTCTATATTTAAACCAGTTTCTTCAATGATCACGGTTGAAACGCCGCGATTTTACTCCTCTCATGGCAAACTTATTGATACGTTAAAGAAATTAGGTTACCCACCCAGCGATGGACTTTGTCATGGTGTTGCTTGCGTTGCAGCGCAGCATCATCTATCTGATGATATGAAAACTTTTCATCAACACATCAAATTTACTACAAAAAATTTGCGATTTTCTGATAAACAACCCCACAATACCCGACGTTTTTTTGATGATATCGTTATAGGACAGTCACCTAATTATTACCCTCTAATTAAAAACATAGCGCCCATTTTTAAAAACAATAAAACGCAAAATTCAATCACCGCATTGTCAGCTATTAAAAATTCGCAAATAAAAAAATACCGAGGAATAAAATGCAGAGCGCATTTTACGGGCGCCTATTCCATGTTTGAATTGCGTCGGTATTTTGATTTATTGTCAGAAAATGCTTCTTCGCATGTATGCACTTTTGCATTGCTAATTAGCTCACCATTACATTCAATCATGATTGGTTTTGATGCTAAAAAAAATAAATGGGTATTTGTTGATGCCAATAAATTACCTCAAAGAAATTTTGAATATTATAATTCAGCACGATTGGCGACAGAAACAAATCGTGCGTTATCTTCTTCGCGATGTGGAAATACAATTTTTTCAACACAATTATTAACGACCCGTGATTGTGATATTAACGCAAACCATTTTGTTGCGCATCTTTATCGTGACGAACGATGGAAAAAATTACATAAAGTTTCTGCTCGAAAAGCAAAAATGTCTGATTTATTTAATAATACTTGGCTGATGCAAGCATGTGCAATAGAAGATGAAATTGGTATTGTAAAGTCTTTACTTAAACAGAATGTTGATATTGTACAAACTAACATACTCAATTTTTCAGCGATGACATATGCTATTTCTTATGGCAATAAAGCTATTGTAAATCTGTTACTGAATAATGGTGCTAATGCAGATCATCCTGAAAATGATTATTTAGAGTTTGCGACACAGTTTGGATTTTACGATATTGCAAAAGACCTTTTATCTCACGGCGCAAAAATTCATCCTGATCACCACTCGCCTATTTTTACTGCCGCCTCTCAAGGCGATCAACGATTCATAAAATTATTCAAACAATATGGGTACACGGGCGCAGGAAGCTCATTTGATAGATTTTTTTCGCACAGGCGTCATGACGTGAAACCCGCTTTAAGTCGCTGTGCAAAAAAATCAAGGTGGTAACAAGATGGTTTTTTGATCTGATGTATTTTTTTCGAAGCGCTTCAAAAATGCAATGGATTTATTTTTATCGCCAGTCAGTAATATTTTTTGCGTTCTAGCGTAAGCCGTTTTGCGCGATTCAGATCGTCTATCCCATTGCAAAATTTTCTCTATTGAATTGATATCAGGAAAAAAACAAGCAAAACCTGCTAAAGAAAGCATGCCTTTTTGTTGAAGAAAAATCACTCGTTGCGCTGCGCGTATCTCATCCTCAGAATCGAATTTTTTAATAAACTTCTGATTGTGTTTTGATGCTTTTTTCATAACATAAAAAAACATATTTAAGCCAACAAGTGGATCTAACGAGCCAAGCGAGCATGCAGAAAGATAAAACAATAATTCTTTACGATAACTGCTACCAGTACCACCTCCTTCTAAAAACGTATCATATCGATTGACTATACCTGGACAGGATACTGTCATGTTATTCCAATGATTCAAGAATGAATTATCAATAATAGATGTCTCATGTGAATTTTTAACACCAGGTGAAACGCAGTAATCAATAAGGTTCGGGAATAGTGAAGAATGACAAGCCTGCAAATGCGGTGCGATACCCGTGCCATGCTGGAGTTCAGTCGAATCTATTTGTATAATGCGTTGCTGGTTGTGGTATGCCACCAATAATAAAAAATATAAATTCGCCCGCCAGGCAGCGTGATATACAATATTTTCCTCGTATTTATTCACCCAATCAAGCTGAGATGCGCTATTAGGTAATAGCCCGACATCACCTTTTGAGGGCGTTGGATAAGCGCCATAGATGTATATGTGTCGATATTGTAATGCTGGAAATAAAGAGAAATAACTTATTTTTGTTAGAAGTGTATTGGTGGGTCGTTGTTCTGTTTCTCTATGAAGAATTCTGCGCATAAAAATCCCTTTTTCCTTTATATTACCAAAAGTGGTGCACGTCCCTAGGTTTAATGAGGCTGCCCTGGCGCCTGCGTGCAGAAGGATGTCAAAGCACGCGTTACTTTGATACAATGATCCTCGATATTAACAAAGGACTTCCCCCGTGACAAAAATTATCGCTATTGCCAATCAAAAAGGCGGCGTTGGAAAAACAACAACAAGCGTTAATTTATGTGCGTCATTGGCAGCCATTAAACGCCGTGTTTTATTAATCGATTCTGATCCGCAGGGCAGCGCTACAGTTGGTTGTGGTATTGATAAACAGGCTGTTTCCGCGACACTCAATGATGTGTTATTGGCTAATATAAAAATCAATGATGCTATTATCAAAACAAATTGGGGCTTTGATTTAATTGCTGCCAATGGTGATTTAACGGTTTCTGAAGTGCGTTTATTGCAAATGGAAAAACGAGAACAGCAATTAAAAAATTATTTATCTGAATTACGCGATCATTATGAATTTATTATTATTGACTGCCCGCCTTCATTAAATATGCTCACGGTGAATGCTTTGGTTGCGGCGCACAGCGTATTAGTGCCGATTCAATGCGAATATTATGCATTGGAAGGATTAACCAGTTTATTAAGCAGCATTGAAAAAATTCGCCGCGCCGTTAATCCTAATTTACAGTTAGAAGGATTATTACGTACGATGTACGATGGCCGGACACGGTTAACTGTTGAAGTATCCGAACAATTGCTCGAACATTTTGGATCGAAAGTTTATCACTCCGTTATTCCGCGCAATGTGCGATTGGCAGAAGCGCCCAGTCATGGTATGCCGGCATTGGGATATGATAATCGTTCACAAGGTGCGGTTGCCTATTTAGCATTAGCAAGTGAGGTGGTGCGCAGACAAGAACAGGCATTGCCAGCGCCCGCTGACATGGAGGTTTTATGAACTTAAAGAAACGCGGTCTTGGAAAGGGCTTAAGTGACCTTGGTCTCGG
>Ga0155553_159_pt2 | contig 54576 bp, 37 predicted proteins | sample RifCSPhighO2_12_FD_107210 | JGI IMG/M metagenome (GOLD analysis project Ga0155553, IMG submission 107210) | Gammaproteobacteria bacterium RIFCSPHIGHO2_12_FULL_38_11
TTGATAACAATCCTGAACCCATAGCCTCAATTACCCCATCAAAAAATATTGCTGACATCGATGGGCAATTAAAAAAATTACCGATAGATTGTTTAAAACCCGGAAAATATCAGCCACGTAAAATAATGGCGCCAGAAGCACTTGAAGAATTAGCCAACTCAATTCGCAAACAAGGCGTAATTCAACCCATTGTTGTGCGCCCCATTGATAATAATTATTACGAAATTATTGCGGGTGAGCGTCGTTGGCGTGCTGCACAATTAGCGGGGTTAAATTATATTCCTGCGATTATTCGTGAAATTAATGATGAAGCGGCAATGGTTATGGCGTTGATTGAAAATATTCAACGACGTGATTTAAATGTAATTGAGGAAGCCAATGCATTAAATCGATTAATGTCAGAATTTAATATGACGCATCAAGAAGTCGCGGATGCGGTTGGAAAATCACGTACCAATGTCACGAATTTATTGCGTTTATTAAAACTAAATTCAACTGTACTGAGTTTGGTTGAAAATGGAAAATTGGAAATGGGGCATGCGCGTACCTTATTGGTTTTAGATGGCGCACAGCAAACACAGGCTGCTAATATTATTATCGCTAGGGCATTATCTGTGCGCGAAACAGAAGATTTAACGCGCAAGATGATGCAGGTTAGCATTGAAAATACAAAATCTCCTAAAATTGTTTTACATACTTTGCAAGATCGTTTAATGCAAAAATTAGGCACAAAAATTGCTATTACGCAAAATGCGCAAGGTCGTGGAAAATTAGTTATTCAATATAAAAACGAAAAAGAATTGGAAGCAATTTTGGCGCGTATTGAGTAGGAAATTTAACACTCAAACCCCAAAAAAATCATTTAGCATCATCACACCACCATCAACCAATTCTTCAGAATACATTGTTTTTTTTAAACCATTCACTGTAATCATTGCGAAATAGATTTGTTTTTTTGTTTTTGACTGTGTTTTATATGTTTCAATTTTATTCACAATCTTTTTTGCGTATAATTTATCAATGACAAATGGGCTTTCATTAAATTTAATTTCACAAATTGTGATAACCTGATCTGTGCGATCAAATAATAAATCGATCTGCGTTCCTTGTTGCTCCAAATTTTTAGCTAAATACCGCCAACTTCCTATTTCTGCACCCGGCTCTATATGAAGCGCTTTTTGAATTTGCGCGATGTGCTTATGGCCTATTGATTCAAATGCATATCCTGCCCATGATTTCCATGATGGTGTTTTTGTTTTAGCAAGCCAATAACTGTTATTATTATTTTGCTTTAAGATGGTTTGCATATTTGGTTCCATCCATTGAAGATAAAATAATGTAAATTCATCAATCACTTTATAATACAAACCTTTTTCATGACGTCCATAAGGTATAAATTCAAGAATAAAGCCCGCTTCAATTAATTCCTTTAATCTTTGAACCGTTCTACCGCCATCAGATGCACCACTTTCTTGAATTAATCGTGCTTGTCCAATTCCATCGTGGTAGCGAGCGATAACACGAATCAGTGCCACGTAAGTTTCTGGTTCTGAAAATAGTGATGCAAATAGGCGATCAAACTCTTTAACCAATGCACCATTTTTTTGAAAACAAAGCGTGTCTATGCATTGATAAGCAGACAACCCTTTTTGAACTAAAACCATATAATGTGGAATGCCACCCAACACCATATAAAGATCTAGTATTTGTTTATGATTTAATTTTATTTTTAAGGCATGTAATAATGCTTCTGATTCCTTAAGCGTAAAGGGTTCAAGGCAAATAGTGCGCGTTAATCGATTGTATAATCCCGCTTTGTTGTTGATAATATTTTTTGTAATCCAGGATGCGGAAGATCCGCACACGATAAGCTTTATGTTTTTTTCGTGACTCCAATAGCGATTCCAGTAATAATCCAAAGCAGGCAATAAGTTAGAACGCTTCGTTGCAAGCCACGGTAATTCATCAAAAAATAAAACAATTTTTTTATTTTTATTAACTTGCTGGATTGCTTTGGTTAATTCTTCAAAAGTATCGCGCCATGATTTACAAGGCGAGATGTTTGCACCATTATAAAAAGCATGCCCAATTTGAACTGCAAAATCCATAAGATGTTGTTTCAATTTTCCGTCTTTTTGACCAGAGCAATAGAAAAAAACGCATGGCTTTTTTTCAAAAAAATTTTTGATTAGAAATGTTTTTCCAACACGTCGTCTGCCAATTAAAGCAAGAAATTCAGCTCTTTCTGAGTTGAGTAATTGTGTTAAAATACTTTGTTCCTTATCGCGTCCAACGATATGTGTGCTCATGATGTGTATCCGCCGAGTATAGTTTTTTTATAAGTGGCGGATAAAAGTTAAATAACAGAGTTATCCGCCGCTTATGATGTTATTATAAGCGGCGGATGCGTGCAAGTGTTTTTAGGCATTATTTCAAAGTCATGACAGATTCTGCAAAATGACAATGGTCGTTGAGTCGCGTTAAATTAAAAAAAAGTAAAATCAGTAGATTACATGCAATAATTGTCGACCAATAAAAGATGACATCATTTTCTCCGGAATAGCAAATCGCAAAAATGCTGTTTGCTATTCCAAATTAAATAATCACTTTGGAATAGCGCATAGGAAATATGTGCGAAATAAGTCTTACAAAGTGATTCGGCAAAATGATAATTGTCGATTTGCCGAATCAAATGAAAAATAACTAGTAAAATCAAAATATTACACGCAATAATTTTTTTGGCGATTAGGGTCTATAATTTCACCATTGAAGAATCCAAGGAGTAAGTTATGCCAAAAGTATTACCAAGAACTTTACCGTCAAAACTTTCTGATTTGGCATCTTTAATTCAAAACCAAGGGCAAGTTTCCTATGGCAGCGGTAGAGCGACTACCGTGTATGTTCAAAAGAATTGATTTTTATGCTGTTAGGAACAGGTACGAAATAAGTCGTACAACTGATCGCCCAATATGACGTGATCTTTAAATGTTTTTCATTCGAAAATGTTCGAAATGCAATAAGCATTCCTTCACATTTTCTCAATCAAAACATTTAAATCTCACGCCATCTTGGCCACCAGTTGTACGATTTATTTCGTACCTGTTCCTTATTAAAACGTTACGGTACGACGATATTACAGCTTTAATTACCGAAGCGAAAAATGGGAATAAATTAACTTTAACCAGTAAAAAAACATCACGAGTAAAATACGATTACTGTTTGGCAAGATGTAGTGAAGTAGTAACGCCGCCCACAGAAAATGCCGCGTCAACACCTCGCCACTAAGAAGAATGCAACAACAGCGACATATCGATAATTTTAGAAAAATAATTACTGGTTAATACCTCATCGTATACATCGCCGACATGGATTAAAATGGGCTTGATAGAAAAGTTTTTAGGGAGTGATAAGCGTTCTATTTTTTCCTGAACCTCTGTAATTACATTGGATCTAATGCCTTTAAAGGCAAATTTAATTTCACAAAGATATAGCACACCAAATCTGGTTTGAATTAAATAATCAATTTGACAGCCCTTTTGCCGCGCGGTTTTATTTTGAAAAAATGGACCGTCGTTAATAATTTCATCTGGATAAACACCAATCAGCCCATTTATTTTTTGCCGATTATTTAAAACTAAATTTTCCACTTGAAGACCCATAATGACAGGCCACCCTGGTAACGCTGTCATCGAATGATTTTCATAACGATCATTTTCAATTTTTGCAATATTAGGCTGAATATATCTAGAATAAAAGCGCAAATAATTATCTGATAGTCTGTATTTACTTAATTTAGACATTTTTTCGGATTTTAAATGCCATGTATAATCGCGTTGTAAAAAACCAGAAGAGGTTAATTCTTCTAGGTATTGCGATAATAATCCACTATCCTCAAAATTGATTTTTTTTAAAATTTCTTCTCGCTTTAATGCATTTTGACTGAGCGCTTGAATAATATTTTGATAACAGGGGCTATTACGCGCCAATAATGATAGAAAAATATAATCATAATCGCTGTATAGTTGTCCGTAACGTGAAAAGCACAGTCGTTTTATATTTTCGTCTGCAGACTGATCCAATCTGATTTCTTCAAGATATTTTGGAATGCCGCCCGTGACAGAGAGTATTTTAAATTTTTCATAATCAGAAACTATACCGCCACGTCCTTCCAAAAAACGATTACAATCACTTAACGATAATTCACGCAGCCTCAGCTTTAATGAAATACGTCCATAAAATCCGCGATTCGATATTAAATTTTTTTCAATCCACAACGACACAGAACCACACAGTGATAATATGAGTTGATCGTTCTTTTTAAATTCCATATCCCAGGCATTTTTGAGCTTTCCTAAAAAATTGGCGTCTTGCTCTCCCATCCAGGTGATTTCATCTAATAAAATAATTACACGGCCTGTTCTGGTTTGCTCTGCTAATCGATGAAAAGCATCACTCCAATCGGATAATGCGCCAGGATCAACGCCCAATTGTTTCTGAAAACGTCTTCTAAACTCATCAAGCTGATCTTGATTTGTCGTTTTTTCTTCGGAAAATAAGCCCGAAAATGAAATGAAACGATATGGTTTGGCAAATTCTTCAATTAACCGACTTTTGCCGATTCGACGTCTGCCATAAACTACTACTAAGCTTGCTGTTTGCTTTAATAGCAAATCTTCTAATAAATTACGTTCTGTCTGACGACCAATAAATTTGCTCATCAATGCCTCGTTATATTGAATCATAGTGGCATAATACAGGAAATTCGGCAAAATGACAAATGTCGATTTGCCGAATCAAGTGAAAATTTTTTTTGTAATGATAGTCTATAATTACCTTACAGATAACATAGGGGGAAAGTTATGCGAAAAACGCTACCCAGAGCGTTGCCAACTACATTGACGCAGGTGGCAATGAAAATTCAAACACAGGTTCAGCGTAACTATGCTTCTTCTCGCTCTGAAAACTATCAAGTCCAAGCAGAATTAGATTATTATGACATCTTAGGTGTTGCAACTGATGCAACAACAGACGTCATTAAAGATGCCTATAAAAAGAAAGCACTATTATATCATCCAGATAAAAATTTTGGGGATGATAGGCAGAACGCTGAGTATATAATGAAATTCCTTGGGTCGGCAAAGGAGACGCTAACGAATCCTACTGCACGGAAAGAGTATGATAGCGCACTAAATACCTTATACGCTGCACCTGCCTCATCGCAAGCCAACGCCGCTTCATCTCGTCAGCAACAATCTCAATATCAAAAAGCACAACCCAAACCCAATACATCAGCATCAGATGATCAAGAGCGTAAGGCTCAACAATATGAGTCAGAACGAAAAGCGAAAAAAGCGGCAGAAGCGAGAGCAGAGGAAGAAAAGCAAAAAGCAAAGAAAGAAGAATTTCTCAAAGAAGAAGCAGATAAAGTGGCTAAGTGGACTTTTCCCAACCTTGAAAATAAATTAAATTCAACGAATAAAAAAGAGTGGGCAGAATGCCTTGTTAAGTTGGGCGATCATGGGCTTTTACAAAACAATCAAAATATTTTAGCGATACTCCAAAAATCCAAAGCAGCTCCAGAAGATAATGTACAAGATGCCGTATTTGATGCGCTTTTAAAAAATACGAGCGTCAAAAATAATTTTAATCATTATGCGCGGAATATTAAGCATGAGGATGTCTTAAGTTTGTTGTCAGCATTTAATCCATCGTTATGGAACAAAGTGATTGATCAAATGGACATAAAAATTTTTACTCCGTTGGTGGATATTTTCCTGGGGTTAAAGAAGCAAGAAAATAATTACTTTTCTGCGGTAAGAAGCCGTGGTGTGCCCGTAGATAAATGGAAAGATTTGCTGTCTGTGCTAGTGAAGAAAGACAAAGAAGGAACATCTATTTTTACCGCTGAACAATTAGAAAAGATGTTTACTGAATCATCGCAAGGTAAAAGCAGTTTAGTAGGTGGATGGTCAAAATTTGTTGCCGAATTAGCCACATTGGATAAAGCGTTTGTGGCAACAATTTTCAAAAAAGCATTACCCACGCTAATTGAGAATTATTACGAAAAGAGTGAATTACTAGTCACACTGATGGAGCCGCTTTTTGATTTAAAATTACTCCCAACAATAATTACCTCTCAAGCAGAATTGCTTTCAATATTAAGTGCCGTCGGCAGGCCTGATAAATATTCTGAATATGATAATACAAAAGCAGAAATAATGCGAAATATTATAAAATCTCTTGATAAAAGCATTATTAAAAATGGAGATGATTTATACGCTGTTATTGAAATGCTTCCAAGACCAACTGAAAATGACAGTATTCGAAAGGAATTTCTTGATCATTTGGGAGATCACATTAAAACGCTTAATATTACCCGCGATCAATGGGGGAAGATTGCCACTAGATTGTTGGTGGGTAATGATAAGCCGTCTGAAAAAAATGATGCACAAGTTTTTACACAGCATTTGGGCGATCAATTTATTAATTTATTTCCAACGCAAAAAGCTGTGGATGAGGTGTTAACAAAAAATTATTCAGATAAAAATTCTTCAGGTGAAAATATAAAAACCTCCTCGCTTGTTAAGTATATAACCGCTCCAATTCATAATACTTTTTATTATAAACTGCGGGCTGATATAACGTCGCTCTCTGGGAATTTACTGGCTAATCATTTTGTCGCCACGCCTACATTTTTTATCAATATGGCTAATGATTGCAAACTGGGTCAAGAATTACAGTTTCAAAAATTTTCGGTGCTCGCTGAACTTCGCTTTTTTATTGATGAAAACAAAAACCTTGAGCAACGTGAGTCTTTTTTAAATCGTGGTGATGTTGCCAATCGCAGTAATCGCGCAAAAGACATGATGGAAAAAGTGTGTAAAGCAGAGAGCCCTGATGCAATTAAAAAATTAATGACGGAAGCAAAAGAAGGAAATAAATCAACTACATTTAGCAATAAAACGTCACGAGAAAAATATGATGGGTGTTTAGGAAAATGTGAAAAAATAATGGCGTCTACGCCTAAACCTTCGAGCGGATATCAACGCTAGATAAGGAACATGTAGCATGTTCATAAGGTTGAGGGTGGTTAAAGAGCAGTTTTTGCCGCCATCGCATAAGCAATTACATAAATAACAATACTAAAAATTCCGATCACTGCAAAATCCATTCCAAAAGTAATCACATGTGTGCCACCAAAGCTGCCGAAATAACTGATTAAGGCCATTCCCAATAAATATAATAATGTCCAACTGCCGCGCTTAAAGTGTAATTTTTCACGCGAAGCAAAACTATTTTTATTTAAACTGCTAAAATATAAAACCGCATAACCAATTGCAAATAAAATCATAATTTTAAAAACGATCGACCAACCAGACCAGTAAATTAATAAATTACAAATAATAAAAGCAATAATGCAACCAAGGTGAATAAATTTTGCTGAAAAAGGACGAAATAAAGTGGGTTGTTGTTTTACCAATGCCATTAACGACATGGGGCCAACGACATAACCTAATACCAAGCATGACACTAAAAATCCTACCATGTGCTGCCAACTGGGAAAAGGTAGGAAAAATAAAAAGCCGACAAGGGCATTTAATATTAATGCCCGAATAGGGGTTGATTTTTTACTTGTCCCTTTAAAATACGCTGGAAAATAACCATTTTGTGACATTGCGTAAGTAATGCGAGAGGTGGCAACTGACTGCACTAATGCAGTGCCAAAAGGTGAAATGCATGCATCAAAATATAAGGCTTTCACAAAAATGGCAAATCCAAATAAAGTTAATAATCCGGCAAAGGGGCCTTTATCACCGGCAAAAGCAATAGCGGAAAATCCTTGCGATAAGGTATTACTGGGTAATGCAGCAATAAAAGCAATTTGCACCAACACATAAATAATCATACAAATAAATAACGCACCAAAAATAGCAATGGGAATGGCCTGTTTTGGGTTTTTTGATTCCGCTGCTAATTGCACAACAGGATTAAAACCAATAAAAGAATAAATCACGCCGGCTAAGGGTAAAGCAGCAAAAATACTATGATAGCCATAAGGCATAAATCCACTCGCTGTTGTAAAATTTTGCACGTGAAATTGCGCGTAAAATAATAAAATAGCAGCACCAATGGGAATAATTAATTTAATGGCCAAAATAAAATAATTAATGCGAGCGTAGGCTTTCATGCCGGCTGCATTAATCGCAACAATGCTGATTAGTATCAGTGTTGCAACAAATAAACCTGTAAAGCTCAATTCGGGTGATGCGCCTTGGGTCATTAAAGTGGGAACATAATTTGTGGCATATTGTACAATGGCCAATGTTTCAATAGGGGAAACTGCAATCCAAGCCAACCAAGCGATCCACGAAAATCCAAAGCCGGCAAAATGACCGTGTGTTAATTGGAAAAAGCGAACCGTTCCACCTGTAATCGGTAATGTGCGGGTGAGTATCACGAAAGTAGATGCGACGATCATCATTAAAATGCCGCCAATAATCCAGACAATAACGGCTGCAGGGCCTGCGATTTTAGCAGTTGCTAACGGGCTTAATAACCAACCTGAACCAATAATGCCGGCGACAGCAGAAGCTAACAAAGTAAAGGTGTTGACGGATTTGGGTAATGACATGAACTTAGAACTCACTTAGAATAAACAGGTTAGAAGAGTAGCATGATTCAATGCGTTTTAAAATTACAGGGAGCTGTTATGAAAAAAGGTTGCGTGTTTAATGGAATTATCTTGTTGATCATCGGTGCTTTAATTGGTGCGGGCTTGATGTATTACATGGGTGTATGCAAAACGACTGCGACGCGCATTCAATTGGGAAATACGGGTGCTGGCATTACGGTCACTAAGACTGGCGATGCAAATTGACAAAAGTATCATCTCATTGAACCCGTTGCGGTATCAATAAAAACCCACTATACTCGCCCGCAACTGTCCGTAGAAAAATCGAGAGCGGGAATCTGCTTTGCGTAAAAATAAAATAGCAGCCATCCGTTTTTTATTACCCTAGATTCGGCGTGTACTTTAACGTGGCGCTGGCACCGTTATTGATTGGGTTATTTGGGACATATTGGGTATATTTATTTGCGCCAATATTAATTAAGAGATAAATGAGTATGAAATTAACCAGCGCTGCTTATATCGAGCATCATTTGCAAAATTGGCAAACGCGTGGTGCCGGATTTAATTTGGATACGCTGTGTGTGTCGATTCTGGTAGGTGTTTTGTTTCTTGCGTTTTTCTATTGCGTGGCGCGCAAAGCGCATTCAGGTGTTCCCAGTGGGTTGCAAAATTTCGTCGAATGGGTTGTTGAATCTGTTGATAATATGGTAAAAGAATCCTTTCATGTGAAAAGTGCGTTAATTGGCCCATTATCATTGACGATTTTTGTTTGGGTTTTTTTAATGAGCTTTATGGATTTAATTCCTGTTGATTTGGTGCCGCGTGCGATGGATGCGGTGGGCGTTTCTCATTTTCGTGCTGTGCCAACAGCGGACTTAAATCAAACATTCGCATTATCATTATCCGTATTTATATTGATTATTTTTTACAGTATTAAAATGAAAGGCTGGCGTGGTTATGCCAAAGAAATATTGACGCATCCTTTTGGCGCATGGTTATTTCCTATTAATCTTTTATTTCGCATCATTGAAGATTTTAGCAAGCCTTTCTCACTTGCATTTCGATTGTTTGGTAATTTATTTGCGGGCGAATTGATTTTTATTTTAATTGCGGCATTATTGCCGTGGTGGTTTCAATGGTTGCCGGGCGGAATTTGGGCAATTTTTCATATTTTAATTATTACGTTACAAGCGTTTATTTTTATGATATTAACCATTATCTATTTGAGTATGGCAGCAGAAACTCACTAACGCTGTGAGTTTGAGCGAGAGCACGAATCAGAAGCACGCACGCAGCGAAGCGATGATGTAAAAAAGATTAAAAACTTTAATAACAGAGGGGAATGAAAATGGAAGGTATTATCAGTTCAGTATCATCAGCGACAGTAATCGCGGTAGCAATTTTAATTGGATTAGGCGGATTAGGTATCGCAGTCGGCATGGGAATATTGGGTGGAAAATTTTTAGAAGGGGTTGCACGTCAACCTGAGTTAACAAGCATGCTGCGTTTACAAATGTTTGTTGTAATGGGTTTGCTTGATGCGTTTGCAGTGGTGTCGGTTGTGATTGGTTTATATTTTTTATTTGCAAAGAATCCTATTTTGTCGTCAGCATTGAAAACATTAGCGGTAATAAAAGGCGTAAATTAATTTTACGATATTTCATCGGAGTGATGCATGAATTTAAATTTAACTTTATTCGGCGAAATGCTCACCTTTGGGGTGTTCGTATGGTTTACCATGCGTTTTATCTGGCCGCCGTTAACGCAAGCGATGGAAGCACGTCGTGAAAAAATTGCGGCGGGCTTAGCGGCTGCTGAAAAGGGAAAGCGCGATTTAGAATTAGCGCATCATAAAGTAACGGAACTGCTAACTGAAGCAAAAGCGCAGGCCGCACAAATGATAGAGCAAGCCAATAATCGTGCGAATCATATTATCGAAGAAGGAAAAGCGCGCGCTAGAATTGAAGGTGACCGCCTATTGGAAATTACGAAAGCTGATATTGCTCGTGAGTTTCAAACTGCGCGCGAAAAATTAATGAGCGAAATTTCATCTTTAGTAATTACAGGCGCTGAAAAAGTGTTACAGCATGAGATTAATAAAAGTGCTAATGATAAATTGGTGATGGCCATGTTATCGGATGCGACGCAATGACAAGTAATGTAACGTTATCTCGCCCGTATGCAAAAGCCGCATTTTCTATTGCAAAATCGGAAAATAAATTGCTTTTGTGGATGGACGCATTAAAAAAGCTATCACTTGCTGTTAACGATAAAAAAATGGCATCGGTATTGAAAAATCCGAATATCAGTAAAAAACAATTATGTGAATTATTGTCTGTTTTTGCACCACAACAATCGATTGTCAATTTTATTCAGTTATTGGTTGATAAAAAACGTTTAAATTTATTACCTGCAATTTTTGAAGTATTCGAAGCAGATTGCGCAAATGAATCGGGATATATTTCGTTGCTAGTGTCATCTGCTTTTCCAATGGACGTTCAACAGCGTGAAAAGATAACTGAAATTTTGTCTAAAAAATTAAATTCAGCAGTAAACATTGATTTTAATGTCGATGAAAAGTTAATGGGTGGATTATTAATTCGTTCAGGGAATTGGGTGCTTGACGATACGATAAAGGGCAAGTTAGCAAGATTGAAATCAGCATTGACGTAAAGACGCGATAAATCGCGTCTCTACAACAGCATATCAAAGAGGACGACGTACATGACAACACAACACATTCAACCATTTGAAATTAGCGACATTATTCGTTCGCGAATTGAAAATTTCGATATTAAACCTGAGATGCGCACAGAAGGATCGATTGTCAGTTTGAAAGATGGCATCGTTCGTATTTATGGATTGGGCGACGTGATGTATGGCGAAATGATCGAATTTCCCAATGATATTTTTGGTCTTGCTTTCAATTTAGAACGTGATTCTGTTGGTGCAGTAGTACTGGGTGAATATGAATCATTGCAAGAAGGGATGACAGCGCGTTGCACAGGTCGCATTTTAGAAGTGCCAATTGGTGATGCATTATTGGGTCGTGTGGTTAATGCTTTGGGAAATCCCATTGATGGAAAAGGCGAAATTAAAACAACATTAACGGCACCGATTGAAAAAATTGCACCCGGTGTGATTGAAAGACAGCCGGTTACGCAACCCGTGCAAACAGGCATTAAATCAATTGATGCGATGACACCGATTGGTAGAGGACAGCGTGAATTAATTATTGGTGATCGACAAACGGGAAAAACAGCTATTGCTATCGACACGATTATTAACCAAAAAGATTCTGGCATTAAATGTATTTATGTGGCGATCGGACAAAAAGCATCATCGGTTGCAGCTGTAGTTCGTAAATTAGAAGAGCACGATGCAATGAAACACACGATTATTGTTTGTGCTAATGCTTCTGAAGCAGCTGCATTGCAATATATCGCACCTTATTCAGGCACAAGCATGGGCGAATATTTTCGTGACAGGGGCCAAGACGCTTTAATTATTTATGACGATTTAACAAAACAAGCGTGGGCTTATCGACAAGTGTCATTACTATTACGTCGTCCACCGGGTCGTGAGGCCTATCCTGGCGACGTATTTTATTTACATTCACGTTTATTGGAACGTGCATCGCGTGTGAGTGCAGAATATGTAGAAAGATTAACAAATGGCGAAGTAAAAGGCCAAACAGGCTCATTAACCGCATTGCCTATTATTGAAACGCAGGCGGGTGACGTATCTGCTTTTATTCCAACAAATGTTATTTCAATTACGGATGGTCAAATTTTCTTGGATGTTGCTTTATTTAATTCAGGCACGCGCCCTGCTGTAAACGCAGGATTATCTGTGTCGCGTGTTGGTGGGGCTGCGCAAACAAAAATTATTCGAAAATTAGCGAGTGCCGTTCGTATTTCGCTTGCGCAATATCGCGAATTAGAAGCGTTTTCGCAGTTTGCATCTGATCTAGATGAATTAACACGTAAACAATTAGAGCGCGGTCAACGTTCTATGGAAATATTAAAACAACCGCAATACCAACCTTTGAGTGTTGCAGAAATGGCGATGCTCTGGATCGCTTTGGATAAAGGATTATTAGATGATGTGCCAGTGAAAAAAATAGTTGATTTTCAGGCAGCATTATTATCGTATCTGCACGATCAACAAAAAGAATTTATTGCATCCATTAATCATAAGCCAGATTATTCTGAGGATATTTCGAAAAAAATGATTGAAGTGATTAATGCATTTAAGAAGACGTATATATAAGCTCAGAGCCCCGAGCGTGAGCGAGTGGAAGCTACAAAGCGAGAACTATAATTTAGAGATAACTTTGCTATAGAATTAACGAGCATAACAAATGTCCACAACCAGAGAAATACGTAGCAAGATTGGCTCCATCAAAAACACGCAGAAAATCACGCATGCGATGGAGTTGGTGGCTGCAAGCAAAATGCGAAAAGCACAAGAGCGGATGAATATGTCGCGCCCTTATGCTGCTAAAATTCGCCGCGTGATTAGCCATGTTGCGCTATCGCATGCAGAATATCAGCATCCCTATATGCAAAAACGTGACACCATCAAGCGTGTTGGATTTATTGTGATAACAACCGATCGCGGATTGTGCGGTGGATTAAATATTAATTTATTTCGCAAGACAGTGACGGAAATGAAAAAATATCATGATCAAAATGTGGCTGTTGATGTTTGTGTAATTGGTCGAAAAGCTGAAAGTTTTTTTGGACAACAGGGCGCTTCAATTTTAGGCTCGGTGACGCATTTAGGGGATAAACCTGCCGTTCAAGATATTATTGGCGTTGTGAAAGTATTATTAAAACAATTTGACGAGGGGCAGTGTGATCGTATTTATGTTTGCGCAAATGAATTTGTAAATACCATGATCCAAAAACCCTTTGTGCGACAATTATTACCGTTAGAAATTGCTGATGCGGATGCGCATGATGAAAAACACATTCAATGGGATTATTTGTATGAGCCAGATTCGGCGAAAACATTACTGACAATGCTATTAATTCGCTATATTGAATCGCAAGTGTATCAAGCGGTTGTTGAAAATATTTCATGCGAACAGGCGGCAAGAATGTTATCAATGAAAAGTGCGACGGATAACGCAAAAGAAATTATTAAAGAATTACAATTGGCATTTAATAAAGCACGACAAGCCGGTATCACACGTGAGATTGCTGAAATCGTGGCTGGTGCGGCTGCTTTAGAATAACTCAGAGCCCCGAGCGTGAGCGAGTGGAAGCGACGAAGCTTATAATTAAATTTTACGATGCACTGACTACTTTAGAGTAACTCAGAGCCCCGAGCGTGAGCGAGTGGAAGCGACGAAGCTTATAATTAAATTTTACGATGCACTAACTACTGAATTATTGAACAAGAGGAACACAACATGAAAAAACTAGGCCACATTATCGAAATTATCGGCGCCGTCGTTGACGTAGAATTTCCAACGACATTAGTGCCGAATATTTATGATGCGCTACGCGTAGCAGAAAACGGTTTAATCATGGAAGTACAACAACAATTAGGTGATGGCGTTGTGCGTACGATTGCAATGGGTTCAACAGAAGGATTGCGTCGTGGTTTAGACGTTGAAAATACAGGTGCCCCTATTACAGTTCCTGTTGGCGCATCAACCTTAGGTCGTATCATGAACGTATTGGGTGAGCCTATTGATGAAGCAGGTCCGATTGTGACTGAAGAATATTTACCGATTCATCGTCCCGCACCCTCATTTACAGATCAAGCCAACAGCACGCAAATTTTAGAAACGGGTATTAAAGTATTAGATTTAATTTGTCCGTTTGCAAAAGGCGGCAAAGTCGGTTTATTTGGCGGTGCGGGTGTGGGTAAAACCGTTAATATTATGGAATTAATTCGTAATATTGCAGTTGAACACAGTGGTTATTCCGTATTTGCAGGTGTGGGTGAGCGAACACGCGAAGGAAATGATTTCTATCATGAAATGAAAGAATCCAATGTGTTAGATAAAGTGTCCTTGGTTTATGGGCAAATGAATGAGCCGCCCGGTAATCGTTTACGTGTAGGCTTAACCGGATTAACGATTGCTGAAAAATTTCGTGATGAAGGTCGTGATGTATTGATGTTTATCGATAATATTTATCGTTACACCTTAGCTGGCGTTGAAGTATCTGCATTGCTGGGTCGTATGCCGTCTGCTGTAGGTTATCAACCAACGCTTGCAGAAGAAATGGGTAAATTACAAGAACGAATTACTTCAACAAAAAAAGGCTCCATTACCTCTATTCAAGCAGTTTATGTGCCTGCAGATGATTTAACTGATCCATCGCCTGCAACCACATTTGCGCATTTAGATGCAACGGTTGTGTTGTCACGACAAATTGCTGAATTGGGAATTTATCCTGCGATTGATCCGTTAGATTCTTCAAGTCGACAATTAGATCCTTTAATTGTAGGTGAAGAACATTATCGTGTTGCGCGCGGTGTGCAAATCACTTTGCAACGTTTTAAAGAATTAAAAGATATTATTGCAATTTTGGGAATGGATGAATTATCCGAAGAAGATAAATTAACGGTAAAACGTGCACGCAAAATTCAACGTTTTTTATCGCAACCATTTTTCGTTGCTGAAGTGTTTACCGGCGCGCCAGGAAAATATGTTTCATTGGCAGATACATTATTAGGATTTAAAGGCATATTAAACGGTGATTTTGATCATCTGCCTGAACAAGCATTTTACATGGTCGGTACGATTGAAGAAGCCATAGAAAAAGCCAAGCACTTAGAACAACGATAATATCCAACTCAGAACCCCGAGCGTTAGTGAGTGGAAACGACGAAGCATGAAATTGAACCTTGCAACTTGCTTCCTACTGAACATTGAGAGTAATACATAATGAAGCACCTACACCTCGACATCGTCTCCGCAGAAGCTTCCATTTTTAGTGGTGAAGTGCGTTTTGTTTCTGTAACAGGCAGCGTTGGTGAAATAGGTATTTATCACGGACATTCACCTTTATTAACCGCATTAAAACCGGGCCAAATTTACGCGACTTTAAAAAATGGCAATGAAGAAGTATTTTATATGTCAGGCGGTATGTTGGAAATTCAACCAACCATGGTATCAATTTTAGCAGATACTGCATTACGTGCGGATGATTTAGATGAAGCGGCAGCGCTGGCTGTCAAAGCGCAAGCTGAAAAAATCCTACAAGAAAAAACTGATGGCATGGAATATTCTCTCGCGCTATCTGAACTCGCCGAAGCCGCAGCGCAATTGCGGGCAATCAGTTTACTGCGCGATAAAATCAAACGGGCGCATTGATTTATCGTTCGCCTTATCGCTAATCGATAAAGTGAACGATATGAAATTTGATTCTAACGTATTGTTTAAAAATAATAATTTTAAATAGAAACTGACCCCCTGTGTTTTAATTTCTCACTACTGCATTGGAAATACGCTACGTAGAATCTGCATTTACACATTCTACGTAGGAAATAATTCATATGGCAGACACCCAGTTTGTTGGTAGGCGAATTGAATTGGAAGAACTCAAGCGTCATACACAAAAAAATATTGCCAGTTTTATTGTTATCAAGGGTCGCAGGCGTACCAGTGAGGGTAACTATATCCGTGCGCTATTTCGTAATTCTGAAGTTCTATCTGGAAATTGTTTCCAGATAGAACTTCCACCCTCGTCAAACTTTTTTAGCCGATCGTAATAACGTCATTTTTCATGATCTCAAGTTAATATTTTGTTAATCTTCATTTGCTACACTGATCTCAGCTAAGAATAGTGAGTATCGCGCGTGAGAAATGATAATATAAAAGAAAAGCTTAGGCTTCTTCAGCAATACTCGAGCGATCCTAAGAAAGTTTATGTGGGTGGGAATTCCTACATTGATCCCAATGGTCGATATCAACGTTATACTGAAACGAATAAACCGCTGTATTATTGTGATGTTGCGCATATCATTCGTATGATATCGAGAATAGATGAAATTGCTCAAGGTAATAATTCTGATGCAATTACCAAGATCAAAATTTGCATTATTGATGCCTATATTCATAAGATGTCACTTGTAGTTGACAAAGGGATATCATTTTTAGTTGACAAAAGGATATCATTTTTAGTTGGCAAATGGGCAAAGACAGTTAAAAAAGAAGATGGAGAGTTGTTATTTTTTGCTGAAGAATGTAATTTCTTCGGTCAGTCCTTCCCTGATCCCAAATTTTTTTGCATCGCATTGGATGCTGCACTTAATACTTCCGTAAGGAACATGAGTTCAACAATAGTATCACTTGCTCAGAAAAAACCTGCTTTATTCCAAAAAAGCGAAATTCAACTTATTTTAACAGGCAGTGCACGTAAAAGTTCAATTAATGAAAAAGGCGAATTTTTTGATGTCAATATTAGGGTGCGAACAAAATTATTTATATTGGCCAATACACAAGCCGACATTTGTTTTCGTTTAGTTGAATTGTCTAATTACATCACAGAAACAGATCAAGCGAATAAAATTGCTATTTTCCTAAATTATCACGCTATTAAATCATTTGAAAACTTTGAAAACGCATTAACACGTGTTGAACAAGCTTTAAATAATAAGAATTTAGATGACATTCTTTTAGAAGTAAAAAATATTGCCAGCGATACAAGCACTGGACGCATTATTAAAACCATTCGTAACGATGAGTTGTGTTTTTGGTCTGATGTTGAAAAATCCATTGCCGACCCCGCTGGCCATCGACCTGAATTAAGAGCAGGTGAGCGTGGTGCATTTACCAATCGATTAAATGGCGACAAATATGAAGTTGTTTCAACGGATAAATCACAACGCCCTTCATTACATGGTGATGAAAAATTAAAATATACAAGACCACAGTCAACTTCTTATGTTAATTATGAGGTAGGATATGACGCACCTTGTTTTGGATATAATTTAGAAAGACAAGATTTGCTTGTGGGTATTTCATTTGCAATAAAAGACTGCATTCCACAACGCATCATGACTTATGATAATGGAACAATTGCTCGACCTTATGATGCAAAAACAAAAGAAGAAGCGCAAAAATATCTTGCAGCCCAATTAGAAAACGGCAAATATCATACTGCCTACGTGAGTCTTCAGGAAAAAGGATTAAGTGATAACGCCAATAAAATTACTGAAGTGATGGCGGGTTATTGCTGGAACCGTGATGGTTCATCACATATCACTGTATTTTCCGATAATGTAGAAAGCCGGTTATTAGCTCAAGCCAGAGCAAAAAGTCTTGAATTGCGTTTAAGAAAACAATTTTCAGATGAAACAATTACTGTTCCCATTTCAATTTACCCTGATTTTTCAATTTATACTAAAGAAGAGCAAAATGAAGATAGAATTCAAGCGAAAGCAAAATCTCAATTAACGCATTATCTAAAAATAATTAATTTATTTGATTCATTACAAGAAAAAAAATCAGAGGAAGAAATCAAGGCGACAATGGTTTCACCCAATGAGTTTCGATTTGAGTCGTTTTTGGAAACCTATATCTTGCTTTGTAAGACATCTCCGGTTGATGCAGCCATTTATTTTGAAAATGAGATTTCGAAAACTATTATGCGAAAATCGGATGAAAAAAATATTACCCCAATCTTATTAGAAGCAATCAAAGTATCAATAAAAAACAATCAACCTGCTGACTTAATTAAACAGATAATTACTCAGATCTTTTCATATTACCGCTTTCTTATTGATACAGGAAGCGGGAGGGGGTTTATGTTTGAAGTAATTAAATTTACAGCAAGCGTTGCTGATTTAACCACACTGAAAAATGTTTATGGGACTTGCAATGAGAATTTGAATACCTACGGATTACCTGGTTTTTTCTACTCTGATCTTTCTAATATTTCAAAAAATCTTATATGGAATCCAGTATGTTGTAATATTGATAATATTAAGTATTTTATTGACATAATCCCACATTCACGGAAAACTCTTTTCTGGCGCATAGATTACTTAACAATTCCCTGTGTAATAGCGCTGATTTTAGGAAAAACAGACATTTATAATTACGTTTTTGCGAAAGTATCGGCAGCGGATGTTTTAAAAGAACTTGCAAAGAGCGATGCCAATTTAAGTCATACGAAATCTTTTTTCGAAGCCAATAGTGATAAGCTAACTCAAAAAGCAGTGACTGACGCATTGCAAAATGCGCGTGATGCAGCACCTGAAACAGTTAAATTCTTTTGTAATTTAACAGCTGAAAATACACCTTCATTAAGTAAAATTGATTTAATAGATGCGGTGCAAATCCAAAGAAATTTTATGGTAGGTATGAATCGTAGCCACTTGACTAAATTGAAGCAATTTATTGCCCAAGAAATTTTAAATTATATTAATTCATTGGGCGAAATAGTGATTGATACATCGCAATTTAAAGTTGGATTTTTCAGTAAAAAAATACGCAATGCAAAATTGTGTGAGGAAAAAGTAGCGCATGCCAGAGCATTAATAAAAAATATTAGCGCAAGTGAAAATCCAGGAGAAATTAAATATCTTTTGGCAAGGGCTGAGTTGCATAACACAATTGAATTTGAGCCGCTGCGCACTTCTGGAAAAAGTCGATATGCAACTTGCCTTGCAAAAATGATTCAGCGCGTTTCACAGGAACTTATAAGCATTCAGACTGCTGTCATAACCCTCTAGTACGCCCACCTTATCTAAACCTTGAATTATCAGCAAAAAGCGTGCTAAACTACCCATAAATATCAGCAAAAACACATAAAAACAACCCACTATTATATGCGAAAATAATGTAACACTATGAAAAGATTAATAATATATGATTTAAAGAAGTGGACGGTATCTCACTCGAGAAAACCGCTTTTGATGCGTGGGGCCAGGCAGGTGGGGAAAACGCATGCTGTGCGTGAATTGGGAAAAAATTTTACGTATTTTGTGGAGATTAATTTTGAAAGAAGCCCAGAATTTATTACTGTGTTTGAAAAAGATTTAGACCCGGTACGCATTGTTAATACATTATTTGCAATGACCAACCAAATCATTACATCTGAAAAAACATTATTATTTTTTGATGAAATTCAATTTTGTCCAAAAGCGATTACTGCATTACGGTATTTTTATGAAGAAATGCCAGCGCTACATGTTATTGGCGCAGGCTCATTGTTGGATTTTACAATTGAAGAAATCGGCGTGCCAGTGGGGCGTATTCAATACTGTTATATGTATCCATTGTCTTTCATGGAGTTTCTTGCGTCTCTCGGTAATAAATCATTATTTGAAATGATACTATCACATTCCGCAGAAAAGCCGTTAGATGAATTATTTCATCATAAACTTTTTGAATTGTTGGGACAGTATATGTTGTTGGGTGGTATGCCAGGAACGATTGCTGGTTTTTTAAAAGAAAATAATATGGCGACAGCGTATCGCGTGCAAAATGCTATTATTAATGCTTATCGCGACGATTTTCCTAAATATGCAAAAAAATTACAAATTAAATATGTTGAAGCATTGTTTAATTACATTCCTCATTGTATTGCAGAATCATTTAAATTCAGCCATATTCCTGGAAATTATCAAAAACGAGAATTAGACCCTGCATTAAATTTATTGGTAAAAGCAGGTGTTGTTCATAAGGTGTATCAAAGTGCAGGAAATGGAATTCCATTGGGTGCAGAAGCGAATCTTGAAAAATATAAATTACTATTTTTAGATATTGCATTAAGTCAAGCAATGTTAGGTAGTACTTTGGCAGATTGGTTACTAAATCCGCTGCAAACGTTTATAAATAAAGGATCCTTTACGGAAGCGTTTGTAGGGCAAGAATTATTGGCGTACTCATCGGAGTATACAAAAACAGATTTATATTATTGGCATCGAGAGAAACAAGGCAGTAATGCTGAAGTCGATTATCTAATACAGCTTAATGAAAATATTATTCCAGTTGAGGTTAAAAGTGGCGCTGGTTCAACACTAAAAAGCTTACATTTATTTTTGGAAAGCAAGCCGCAGTCGCCTTTTGGTATTCGATTTTCAACACTGCCTTATTCAATTGAGGCAAAACTGCATTCATACCCGCTTTATGCTATTGCAGGATGTTTGACAAAATATCATCCTGACTTGAAAGAAAGGTTGTACACATTGATCTCAGCTTGATGATTTAACGCTACAATTAGACTTGACCTATGGTTACTATGGACAGTAGTCCCTGTTTTTGATATATTATTATGTAATGCATTCCATATCGAGAACAGTACCATGCAAGATGAACTTCTCAAACTGAGTCAGGAACTGATCGCCCTTAATGCACGCCCTTTTCGGCGTTATTTTATTCAAAACAATTCACTTTCGCATCGGTTTTTCATTTTAATGGGGCAACGGGGTATCGGTAAAACAACAACCTTAGTGCAATATTTATTGGATTATACGAAAAATGATCGCTTTAGCGATAAAATTTTATATATACCTGTGGACCATTTTATTGTGGGTGACGCCACCTTATTCGACATTGCTGAAAATTTCTTTCAGGGGGGTGGTGAATTAATTGCTTTTGATGAAATTCATAAATATGAAAATTGGTCAGGCGAACTAAAAAGTATTTACGACTCTTTTCCAAAGTTAAAAATAATTGCATTAGGCAGTTCAGCTTTGGAAATTCATAAAGGAACGCATGACTTAAGTCGACGCGCGATTGTATATCATTTACAAGGAATGTCATTTCGCGAATTTTTGGTTTTAAAAAACAATATTCAATTGGAAAATCATACGTTAGGGGCAATATTAAAAAACCATCAAGTCATCACACATCAAATTATTGCTGAATTAGATAAAATTGGGAAAAAAATATTACGTGAATTTTCTGATTATCTTGTCCATGGATTTTACCCTTATTTTTTCGAATTAAATGACATTGTTTTATTTCAACAAACATTGGAACAAAATGTGCATACCACCATTGAATCAGATTTAATGGCAATTTACCCAACACTAACGGGTATTAGCATTCGAAAATTAAAACAACTTTTAAATTTTATTGCAGGTTCTGTCCCTTTTACGCCAAATTGGAGCGAGATTCAGTCAATATTAGAAATTGGTGATGTACGAACTTTGAAAACTTACTTTAAATATTTAGAGGATGCGGGCCTTGTAAAAAGTATTTCGAGAGAAAGCAGTAAATTGCATAAAATAACGTTGCCCGAAAAAATTTATATTGATAATCCTAATTTAATGCAGGCAATGACAAAAGAAAAAGTAAACCCAGGTTCGATACGTGAAATATTTTTTATTAATATGCTTGCAGCAGGACATGATCTTGCGCTTCATAAACAAGGTGATTTTGTCATTGATCATCGAACTGTAGTAGAGGTGGGTGGAAAAAATAAAGATTTTAGTCAAATAAAAAATATTACCGATGCTTATCTGGCCTTGGATCAAATTGAAACCGGCATTAAAAATAAAATCCCTTTGTGGTTGTTTGGGTTTTTGTACTGAATTTTTGGCAGTTTATGGTCGACGTCGAGTGGGTAAAACCTATTTAATTAACACATTTCGTTAATCTCATATCTCTCACTCAAAAAATCCCCAATATTTCTTGCTTCATTATCAAAGCTGATGCCTAGTAAATAAATCGGCTTTTTATGAGAAAGATATTTTTCTGGATATTTTTTATTTTTAATTTGCTGCAAAGCAGAAGCCGCATCACCATTTTTCTTGAGCTTAAATTCAAGAATTAAAATTTTGTCTGGCAATATTATTGCTAAATCCATTTGTCCTGTATTTGTATTATCTTCCGCAATCACTGTGTAACCCAATGCACAAAAATAACTGTACATAATGCTTGAATAAAAGCCTTCATAATGTTGGATATCGTTATTGCGATACCAATCATGCGGAATGGATGCAAAATGACTTCGGAATACATTACCCAATTCAGTCGGACTAGGGGATTGCAAACAATCAAACAGTTTTCCAAATGTTGCATTCTTTGCACTTACGGAAGAGCCTAATTCCGCTAATTTATTATTTAAACTCGATTTGACTTCTAAATTGGGGTAGGCAAGCACAAACCCACGCATCGTCCCTACCATAATGTCTTTTTTAATAGTCAAATAACCTGTTTGAAATAATAAAGTAGGTAGGGGGATATTATCGATATCAAAACTCGATAAATCACTTTCCACGATCTTTGTATTTTCCATATTGGGAAAATAGTATTGATTTTTTTGAATTAGTTTAATTAAAAATGTGGGGCTGCCTGTTTCAAACCAGTATTCTTTGTAGTGAAAATTGTTACTGAAAAAAAGTAGGATATCAAAAGGATTATAGACTTTTTGATTTTCAGCGCCTGAAAAATTATAACCGTTGTACCAAAGCTTTAATTTTGCTTTATCAACAGATCCTTCTTGAAGATAATCAGCAAATTCTCTTTCTAAATCAGTTTGCGTATAACCACAAATATCAGCATATTGCGCATTGAGTGAAATATCATTGAGATTATTTAATCCGCTGAATAATCCGGCTTTAGCGAATTTAGAAACACCGGTTAAGAATACAAATTTGAGATATTGGTCATTAACCTTAATAACGGTATATAAGCCTTTGAGCATTTCGCGTATCAATGTTGCTTTTGGCGTATCGCTAATGACGTCCAAGATGGGTTTGTCATACTCATCGACTAAAATAACCACTTGTTTTTCTGTTTTGATTGCTATGTTACGAATCAGGTCGTGGAAGGCAAGGCCAAAATCTTTATTGTCGACTTGAATATCATATTTTTTTGCGCAATTGTGTAAAACATCCCAGATTGTTTCAGTAAGCTTCTCTTCAATGTTGTATGTACCACTTGTGCCAAAATCAAAATGAATCACTGGATAGCTTTTATCCCAATCCCAATGATTTTCCAAATGCAGGCCTTTAAACACAGCTTTATTGCCCAAAAAAGCTTGTTTTAGGGTATCTAAAAATAAACTTTTACCAAAACGACGAGGACGAGAGAGAAAATAATAAGCGCCCGATTTCATCAATTTTGCAACAAACTGCGTTTTATCAACATAAGCGCAATTTTCTGTCACTATTTTTTCTAAGGTGGATTTACCAATAGGCAGTTCTTTTTTCAATTATTGGTCTCCGCTGTTTTATAACCCAAGAATTGATAGTATATGCGTTATTATCCGTATTTTGTAGCAATTTATTCAGGCTTGAAGGATGTGATATCAATAGCAAAATCCTAATTCAGATGGTAAAGTTTGTCATCACATCGGAGGGTTTTTCATGACATTAAGTATCGTGATTCTTGCAGCAGGGAAGGGTAAACGCATGGTATCGCCTATTCCTAAGGTCATGCATTTATTGGGCGGAGTCACATTATTAGAGCGTGTTGTACGAACGGCACAATCATTACGCCCAAAAAATATTCATGTTGTTTATGGAAATGGCGGCTCAAATCTTCCTGAATTACTACCCCATTTGCCGGTTAATTGGGTTTTTCAAAAAGAACAATTGGGAACGGGGCATGCCGTGATGCAAGCATTACCTGTTTGTGCCGATGATGAGCGCGTATTGGTTTTATATGGTGATGTTCCCGTTATTTCGACACAAACTTTGGAGAAATTATTAACAGAAACTCCCAAAGGGGGGGTGGGAATATTGGTGACTGAATTTGAAAATCCGACGGGCTTCGGTCGGATTGTTCGAGACCATGCAGATAATATTGTTGCGATTATCGAAGAAAAAGATGCATCTCGCACACAACGCGCGATTCGTGAAATTAATACTGGTATTCTGACAGCGCCTGCAAAATTTTTAAAAGCGTGCTTGCCGCGCTTGTCTAATAAAAATGCGCAAAATGAATATTATTTAACGGATATGATTGCTTTGGCAGTTGAAGAAGGAATGCCGTTGCGCGGTGTGCCAGCGCAAAATGCCAATGAGGTGCAAGGTGTTAATGATCCGTGGCAATTGGCAACACTCGAACGTTATTATCAATCAGAACGCGCGCGTGCATTGGCTTATACGGGCGTTACAATTATGGATCCAAAGCGTTTGGATATCCGTGGCGATGTTGCTGTTTCTCCCTCTACGAAATTAGACATTAACGTTATTCTTGAAGGTAATGTAGTCATTGGTGTTGGTTGTGATATTGGTCCAAATGTTATTATTAAAAATTCAACACTGGGTGCACGCGTGAAAATATTAGCAAACAGCATGATTGAAGGGGCGATCATTGAAGATGAGTGTGAAGTCGGCCCTTTTGCTCGAATACGTCCAGAAACAATCTTAAAATCAAAATCGAAAGTCGGTAATTTTGTCGAAATTAAAAAAACTATTTTGGGTGAAAAGAGTAAGGCGTTGCATTTAAGTTATTTGGGCGATGCAGTTATTGGAAACAATGTGAATATCGGTGCTGGTACAATTACTTGTAATTATGACGGCGTGAATAAATCGAAAACAGAAATTGGAGATGGCGCTTTTATTGGCTCGAATACTGCATTAATTGCACCCATTAAAATTGGTGAGAATGCAACTATTGCAGCTGGTTCTGCTATTTCAAAAAACGCACCTGCAGAAAAATTAACGATTACTCGCTCAAAACAAATGGTTGTAGAAAATTGGAAAAGACCGGATAAAGAAATACATGACAGTATCAATAAATCTAAAAAACGTTTCTGGAAACGCGCACGCAATAAACCATTGTTAAAAGAATAAATAAAATGCGACGAATTCGAATTTATCATCAAAATAATTTAAGCTCGGGCCTTACTGTGATGCTAGATTTGAATGCAAGCCATCATTTATTACAAGTATTGCGTAAAAAAACGGGCGAGCGCTTTATTATTTTTAATGGTAAAGGAGGGGAATTTGATGCTGTTTTAGTGTCGGCTAATAAAAAAACCGCTTGTGTTGAGATTGGTAATTTTCATGAAAGAGAAACAGAATCCAAACTAAAAATTCATTTGGGGCAGGCAATTTCTCGCAGTGAGCGCATGGATTATGCGATACAAAAAGCTGTTGAATTGGGTGTTTCTGAAATTACACCGCTTATTACTGAGTATTGCCAGGTGCAATTATCAAAAGAGCGTTTTGAAAAACGTGTTGCGCATTGGTGTGCGATTGCAATTTCTGCGGCAGAACAATCAGGGCGATGTGTTGTGCCTACGGTGAATCAACCGATTTCATTTGAACAATGGATTAAAATAAATAATGCTGTGAAAATTATTTGTTGTCCGCGACATGAAACAGAGCAGAAATGCGCCCAGAAGGGTGTGTGTGATTTGCAAAATGTAATATTAACAATTGGTGCCGAAGGCGGTTTTAGTGATCGAGAAATTAATTTAGCACGCCAAGAAAATTTTATAACGATGTCGCTTGGGTCGCGAATTTTACGCACGGAAACAGCGACGGTTGTGGCATTAACTATTTTGCAAGAGCGGTATGGTGATTTAGGAACATGAACGAAATAACTTGGACGCCAAGTTGTCCAAGTTATTTCGTACATGTTCCTTATCGATTGCCTCTTTTGAGATTGACCACCCGCTTTGAAAAACCGGAAAATTTCATGTCCAATTCTCACAACGTAAATGCTTTATGCGCGAAAATTCTTTCATATTATTTGTGACTAATGTTGCATTGATGCTGAGGGCGTGGGCAGCGATCATGATGTCTGCTTGTCCTATAGGTGTTCCAGCCTTTTTTAGATAACTGCGGATTTCGCCATAGTGATGCGCAGCTGCTTCGTCATAAGGAAGAATAGCAATAGGTGTAATTAGTTTTTTTAACGACGCCATGTTTTTTTCAAAATGCTGGCTATTGTGAACTCCATAGACTAACTCAGAAAATACTATTGATGAAATAACGACATCATCAATATTTAATGCATGAAATTTTCTTGCCACGCTTTCCGGGTTATTTTTTCTTAAGTAAATGCACATGTTTGTATCTAGCATATGTTTCATTCAAAGCAACTCCAATCTCGTTCTTGATCGGGCAATATTTCTCGCCCGTCCTTCATAAAATCATCAGAAAATTCATTCAACGCTTCAAAAAATAATTTCCACGGATCATCCATCGGAATTAACATAATGCAATTGCCACTTTTCTTGATATAAACTTTTTTTCCGTTCATTCGAAATTCTTTTGGTATTCTAACCGCCTGACTTTGACCATTCATAAATAGTGTTGTAATGTGTGTATCGCTTGAAGTCATTTTTTGTTTTTTCGTCTTGCTTGGTTTAATACTCTTTTTCGCTTTTGTTTTTTTTGCTTTCATGGCAGCAACCCCCGTATTAAAAGTATATATTTTTAAATATATATTATTTTGATGTCATGTTCAATTAGAAATACCGCTAGTAGATATAAATTTGTGAGACATTGCTCACATAGGTGTCAGTTTCCTTCGTGTTGATTAAAAAATGTAAAATAAAAAGATAACGTAACCCGCTTGATTTTTAAACCTTTTTTAAATTTTGAATAAAAATAAACAGAATTAACGAAAAAACAGTTCCTTAAGGGCTTGTTAAAAGTATTTAAACTGGTAAATTGACTACTGTTTAGGGAATTGTAGGTTAAACCTTAAATGGACCCGAAGAATGGATAGGATGTCTAAACTTCGTGAAGGATACGAACAGCTTGGAAGGTTTTCTTTAGGGAAAAAAGGTTCTAGGGACAGAACGTGTTGGTATGGATTGCCAAAAAAGGGGAGCTTCGGCTCCCTTTTCTATTGGTTTGTTTTATAAACCTTTTACAAATCCCAGCACCAATTTTTTCATTTTTTCAGCGCAGGTTACAGCGCCAGACAAAGTCAATTCATGACTTAATTTCGTGTCGCCCATGCCTGCTGCCATGTTGGTAACAGCTGAAATCATGGCGATTTTCATGCCACAATGATGTGCTGTGACCACTTCATTAATGGCAGACATCGCAACGACGTCTCCCCCCATATTTTTAAAACAGCGAATTTCTGCGGGTGTTTCAAATTGAGGTCCCAGCACCGCAAAATAAACACCCTGTTTTAAAGGGATATTTAATTTTCTTGCTGTTTCCAATAATTGTGAACGTAAATTTATATCATAAACATCATCCATACCGAGAAAACGAGGACCAAAATCATCGTCATTGGGACCAGCTAAAATATTTTGAAATTGAAAATTAATATAATCTGTAATTAACACCAAATTACCCGGTACAACGTCTTCACGCAATGAACCTGCGGCATTGGTAATAAAAAAGAATTCACAACCAATTAATTTCATGGCGCGCACATAGGTTTTGGCAATCGAATGCGAAATGCCTTCATATAAATGAGCACGCCCTTGTAAAAAGGCAACCGGCACCCCTTTTAATTTTCCTAAGTATAAATTGCCTGCGTGCCCCGCAACGGTGCAAGGTGGAAAATCAGGTAAGTCGGTATAGGGGATTTTGATCGTCTCTTCTAGAAGATCTACAAGGCCACCCAGACCTGATCCCAGTGTCATGGCAAATTTTGGTTTAAACCCAGGGGCTTTCTGCGCGATTATTTTAGCGGCATTAATGGCGGATTGTGTCATGGTGTTGTCCTTGTTTTGTGTGGTGTATATTATAGATGGATTTACAACTCAGGACGAGTGAAAATGTTTGATACAATAGCCGTGGTCGCTTATCTTATAGGGGATGGTTCAGGGGTATCGAATTGTTTGCGCTTAAAAGCTTTATTTGCAGAAAAAAAAAGAACCGTCGTGCAAATGCAAAATGTACCTTCACCTTATATAAAGTGGCATGGTGTTCCACCGGGAGCCAATTCATTGGCGTTAATTATTAAGGACGCAAAAATATCATCTGCAAATTCAAAAAGAAATTATTATTGGGTTATTTATAATTTACCACCCAGTGTAAAAGAATTACCTTACAACAGCGCCAATAAAATCAATAAACACAATGAAGCTGTAAATAGTTGGGGACAAAAAAACTACCATTCGATACGCTATGCAAATACCACACACACAGTTTTTGTAGAATTGTATGCGCTCGACAAACGTTTTTCTGCGCGTGAAAAAATAACGGGAAAAGTATTAGAACAAAAAATTAAAAACCATGTGTTGACGAAGGCGGTGATTCAGGGGTAGCTGTATTGATGAAATTACCCGCGGCCTCGTAGCCGATAAAAGTGTCTTTTGATTTGTATGCTACGTTTCTGCTCATATCTGCTCATAGTGGATGGAGTATAGCGATATCTGTTTCTCAGCGCGACCATGACAGTCGCGCCGATAAATAATCAATCAATTGCTTTAACGCGATGTGCTTGCGGGCCATCGTGACCGGCTTCTTGAATAAAATGCACTTTCATACCGATTTTCAATTTATCAAAAGCAGGGTGTGTCACATGATTTGCATTAAAGTAGAATTCAGTGCCATCTAACCCTTCGATAAATCCAAAGCCATCGCCATGAAATAATCGAACAATTTTGCCAGACAACATCGACTGTTGACCTGTTCCTTGCTTCAGCTTCTCAACATAGTGCTCGACTTGACGCGTCATGTCCTCAAATGCATCGCGGATTGAAACGTACATATCTTCCGCTTCATTGTGAGTTGTTACCAATTCTTTTCCAGGGACGGTGATGGTGATATGTGTGTTGTGTAAATTACCGCGATTTTGATTTTTATTTTCAAACTCAATAACGACATGGCAAGAAATCATGTGGTCATAAAATTGCTGTAACTTCGTCACTTTTTCTTCAATATGAGCTTTGACGGCTTCAGAATGCGGTAAACCACGCATGGTAATTTGAGTAGGGACTTGCATATCGATCTCTCCTTGTTTGATTGTACAGGTGTTATTGTAAGTGTAGCTCAAATTTTTGGAAGTGTTTTATGACGCAGACCGCTATAAAGCTAGAAATTTACCACTTAATATGGTACTTTTTAAGAGCAATTAGCATGGAAGCGCGCAATTCCCTCTTTTACTTTTCTAACGAATCGGGATGTGGATAATGCCGCCAAAATCGCCTGACCTATTGGCAACGTCAAATCAAGGTCTTGACTATGCACAGGGTGATACCCTCATCAAGCGTGTTCAAGACGCATATCACAATAATCGGGTACTTTCATTAAGGGGTATTAACCCTGGTGCCAACCCAGAAAATAAAAAAGCTTTGATTGATTTCGCTCACATAAAAATGACGAAAGATGCGCAAGATGTGCTGTATTTATACCAGAATGATGGTTGGAACTTTATTGGATTGCCGAAAAAAAAGCAACCTGTCAAACCAGTTGTAGCGTTGCCCGCGGCACAATTATCTCCTGATGCTTTACAAACAAGGATTGAAGATGCAAAAAGAAAAAGAACAGTACTTAATTTAGAAAGAATGGATCTCAGTCATTTTGTTGATCTGTCGCCAGATAAAAAAGACGATCTCAATTTTTTTAACCTAAAGCTTAATCAATCCTCTCTAAAAGAATTAATCAAATTTGGTTATGGCGAAAAATTAAAAGATGCCGAATTTGTTGATCTGTTTTTCAGTGAATCCGAACATTTTGAATTGATTGCAAGTGTAACCTTAACAAAAAAACAATATGATTTGTTGAAAATAAAAGACGAACAAAATCATTTTGTTTCTATCGCAGATACGTTAACTGGCAGCACCTTCAATGATTTTTACGATAAACATAGAAATGTTAATTTAGAAAATGTGATTGTGACAGCTGATATAAACAGGGATGATGATTCGATAATCGCACTGACTGCCACAGAGTTTAGCACACTGATTGCCCGTAAAGTTAAATTTTTTAAAAGAATAAACCTAACGGGAACGCTCAATGGTGAGCATGTTTTTTGCACTGAAAATGACGTTGCATTAGAAGAAGTTGATCTCACGAAGGCTTTAATTTCGGACGACTTTCTTGATCAAATTTGTAAGCGATCAGCGGAAAAAAGAAATATAAAAAAAGTAAAAATAACGCCGAAACAACTTATTGACTACATAGAACATAAAGAAAGAAAATCAGAGCGCGTTAATTTAACGTACAATTTATTTTATGTAGCAGGAATGGAAAGCGATGACACATTAACATCCGATGAATTTCAAAAATTACGAGCTTATGGTGCCCTGTGTTTTGAAAAAATTAACATCGTTTCTACAAAATTACGCACATCACAAGAATCTGAAGCGCCTGCTTTTCAAGCATTATCACTTGAAAGTGCGGGTTCTGCTGAATTAATGCCGAGACTAAATAAAAATAAAAAATTATTAGGTTATAAAATAGAAGATTGTATTTTAACGCATGAAGAATACGATGCCTTAGAAAAAATGCAAGTAGACCGATTTTTTAATGTATCGATAAAACCCTTTACGCAGCAAGATGAGTTTGTTGAAGAAATCATATTTGATCTACCTCCAGCAACACAGCCGCATGTTTTGGAAAATAGATCTGTATCACAGAGAGTAGCTGAGTTGCCAACCAGTGTGGAAATAAAAAAATTCCTGTCTGAGATAGCTGAAAAAAATAGACCGCGCTTTGAAAATAATAAAATTATTGGTGGGAAATTAAACTTCGGCGAAATCATTATACCTGGAAAAGAAACATCAGAAGAAAATCGGTTTGGCGAATTGAAAAGGCTGTATGATTTAGGTGTGCGGGAATTTGAAGGAGTTGATATTGTTCTAAATGCAACCGAGATGCGTCGAATATATTTACACCCATTACCCGATATCTTGCTTTTGGATTGTTTAATGTCAAATACACAAGAAAATTTTAAGGTGTTCATTAAACAAAATAAAGATGATCATCAGGCAAGTGAGGTGCTTTTCTTTTTTAGCGATGAAAACATGTTGAAAAAACAAATTGAAGACCTGTTTTCTGAAATTATTGCTTATCCTAAAAAAGCTGAAAAACCAAAAAGCACACTGGGTGATTTGATCGATTTAATTAACGAAAGTATACCATTTGAAAACGGCGTTGTGGAAAATTTATTGGGCGTCAACAAACCTATTTTTTCAAAGAATTATCAATTAATAAATATTGATTTCAGTAAAATAAGCGCGGACATCACTGACGCTGACAAAAAGTCCTTGCAAAATTTGTTATTGAAAGCCAATTTAAAATCAACAGTGAAAATGACAGCTGAATTAGCAACCCAGCTTTTTTTAACCCATTTTGAATTAGCTACAGATGAGCCATTAATATTAAAGGGCATTGAAATTAATGGCGGAACACTGACGTTTGCGCAAGCTAAAAAGTTATATGATTTTGGAGTTCGAAAATTTGTTGATGTGGAATTTAAATTAGAATACAACGCAAATCGTTGTGCCGAATTAATCGTATTAAAAGACGCGCAATTTTTGAATAATTGCCTAATAAATAACATCGACAAAGACAATACAATCAGAATGATGCATGGTGAATCTGTTGTGACATTAAACGGCAAAGATTATTCAGAAGGTGAAAGGGATGCTGAATTATTTGATATTATGTCAGGTAAAGAAATTATTGACCTGAGTGATAAGAGTGCGGTCACGTTAAATTCCAAAGCATTAAATGCTTTTTTATTCACACCCAATTTCAGGGTAAGTAATAAAATCATTAATCGCATTACAGTTACTGATCGTTTTGATTTACGCCATTTAGGCAATAATCCTCTTTTAATTCAAAATCAAATTGCCTTGATTAATAAATTATTATTAATTAAATTTGAAAATTGCACGTTTTCTTGCGGCATACAATTACCTGATTTTATTTTAAAACAACTTTCAGCAGCAGGCGTGGCAACGGTTGCCAACGTGTGCAATGGGTTTTTTGATTCTGCTGCATTCACTGCAATATTGCATGAAGCAAAAGAGAGTTTACTCAAAATTCAATCGCAAAAAATAACGATGAAAAATCGTGTTTCAGAAAATGTTTTTTTAAGAGCGAGTATCACGTCAGTTAAATTTGAAAGACTGTTAAAGACAAATAAAATCCGTTATTTTCGTGGATTCAATGTGATGGGCGATGTTGATTTATCAGCCATTAAGCCAATGCGAATCTCGAATCTCGACATTCAAAATACTTTGTTTAGGGGCGCTGTTAATTTTTGTAACGTGATTTTATCAGGCGGAAAATTACGTGGTGCCAATTTCACAGATGGTATTATTATCAATCGGAAAACCGATTTTCGGGGGTGTGACCTTCCAGTGAGCTGGCCTCCAACAATGCGTATTGTTTTTATGGATAATGAAAACAGAGTACCAACCACTGTTGAAGCGCTTTATCAAAAAATGCTGGCGTATTCAAAACAGCACAAAGAAAATGATTTTATCGCTAAACTTGAAAAAAAATATCCTGATACGCAGGTTGGGCAAAAATTATTTGAAGCCCTTCGTCATATTCAAAAATATGAAACAGCAGGCTGGTTTAGTAAAAAAATGCAAAGTAATAGAACGCAGCTAGCACTGATTGACGCATTGAAAAAAACGCCTATGCAAGAAAGTTTGAACAGGGAAGATAACGAATCAAATTGGAGCGACCAAATAAGCGTAGTAACATCGATAACACAGCAATCTGTTGTAACTGCAACCAGCAATGCAATGACCTGTGAAGCGAAAACGCCAGAATCTCCGACTGTCAGCGAACGTGGTATAGATCAACTGCCTGCAAGTGTAGCAAACGCTATACCCCAACCCATTGAAGAAGTGCCTGATCCTGAATTAATAAGGGCTGAGCAACTAAGACAAGAGCAGGTCTTGGCTGCTGAAAAATTAAAACAAGCTATAGTGCGGGCTAAATCAATTATTGATGCCGCATTACTAAAATTTAAAATTAGCGATGATAAAGAAATAATAGCGGCTTTTTTGGTCCTGCAAGAAAATGATAAAAATGGTGTGAATCAATACAATAAACAATTACGTGAAAATATTTATCCAAAATGTTTAAGGGCTATTGTGCATAGTCAATGTGATGAAAAATATAAGTCCTTTCGAGCGTTATTGATCTTATCGGGTGTTATGTTGGATGCAGAAGCACCCGACACACTCAATAAAGCTGAAGAGCGATGGGCCAAAACAAGTTTGGCTTATTTAGCGTGCGCAACTAATCCAGATTGTGTTAATCGAGAAGCGGTAAGTTGTGTTTTAACCAAAATGGAAACAAGAAAAACGGTTGCGGCTGAAAATACGCTAATAGTTGAAAGGCAACTTTATATTGTTGAATTGATTAAAGCTAAAAAACGCGATGAAGCGAAACGCGAAGTGGCAATAATGAAAGCAGCTTGGAAGGAACAAGCAGATTTACCTGTTTGTTCAGCCAATTATAGTGAAGTATCGTTTATTGATTTAGTCAATGTCGGTATTATAGATCAGGCCGTGTTGGATGCCATTGAACTTAAAAATTCTAATGTAAGGGATAAGAAGTATCAAGCGCATTCGCCTGAATCAGCAGACAGTTATATGTTGCGTAATTGTTTTGTAACGCAAAGAATGACTTATCTTATTTCATTGATGCATAAAGGCGAATTTAAAAAAGCTGAAATTGAGCTTAATGCATTTTTAAATGGGCAGGATTTGGAGACGAAACAAAATTTACTGCCTCGAATTACGATTTTCCTTGCAGACTTGCAACGAGTTGAAACAAAGGAAGATCCGAAGTTTAAACAGTTATGTGATTTTAACCAATCCACATTAAAAACACGATTTGAATCTGCAAAATTAGCCGTAGCGCCATTACTGGAAAAAGAAAAACATATTCTTTGTGGCACTGTTGCATTTACGAATATTTTATCTCCTATTATTAATGCCATTCTAGGCAATGGAAAAATTAAGCCAGAAGAAATAGCGGCGCTAAAAATTTGTATTGCGAATAAAAATAAAACTGCATGGACTCATGAAACTGTAAAATCAAAAGCGCTGCTTGAAAAATTAATGTCGATTAAAGATGCGAAAAATGCCTATAGTGCTTTGGCTGAGGCCTTATTGAGCATATTGAAAGATTCTATTGACGCAACGAATAAAATTAAAGAACCGCATCTTCTTTCGGATTTTACACAAAAAGAATTTGATTTAATAAATTGCGCAGCATACGGAAAAGAGAATGCAAACACATTACTAAAAGAAGTTAATATTAAGTGGAAAGTAATTCTCGATAATAAAGCAATAAAACATACGGTAGTGGATGGAAAAATTTCTGAGGGTCTTGTGTATGTACCCTATATCAAATTGAAGAAAGATAAAAAAGAAAAAATGTCTGTGCAGGACAGTTTGGCTGAAAAAATATACCCATCTGATGGATTACACTGGCAGGGTGGGATAAGTGAGGTGCTTTGCAGACAAGTTCATCCTGATGAGGTAGCCCCTGTTAATGTTAATTATTTTAAATATGAGCGCGCCTGTGTTATTCAAGAGGCGCTGCAGAGATTAAGAGATTGTGCACCTGAAAAATTGCTGGAACAGTTTTCAAAACTCAAAACATTGCTTGACGTTTTTTATGATGAAATTACACAGCGTCAAAGCTTTGATGATTTTGGTCCTTACCTGGGTAAAATGACTGAAACGATCAATGAGGTTAAAGAAAAGTGGTATAAGCAGGTGTCTTCCGTTATTGCTTTCTCGGAACCACTGCAAAAAACGGTACAGGATGTGTTATCACGAGAAAAATTGCTTGATAATTTGGTGAAAAGCTATGAAACAAAAAGTCAGGAGCCTATTGTTACTAAGGTAATATCCCTTGATTTACAGGAAAAAAGGGATGCCCTTAAAAGTGCAATACAAAATATATTTGTTATTTTATTCCGTTATGGCTATATAATGGTTGCCGAATTAAACAAGCGCGGAAAGTGCATCTTATTGAAAGCTGCAGAAAAAACAGATGAAAGAGAGGCAGTGCCATTTGAGGAAAAAACATTAAAATTTTTGAGCAGTACTGATATTTTGGGTGTTAATGCTTTTAAATATCACTGCTGTTATCAATTACAAACATTACGCGACAAAATTAATAAAGTTATTAATGTTTGCCCAGAAGAAAAAATAGCTGATGTGGTTAATCTTGTTTTTACAGATATTTCAGACGTACTCAATGCGATTGAAAAAGAAAATTGGAGTAATAAAGGGTATTTTGTGGCTAGAAATAAAACGTATTCCCAAGCAATTGCAGATGCTACTAAGGAATTTGCAATACAAAGAGAAATGTTGGCCGTGATGCTAGCGCCTTCTTCTGTACCGAGTGTGGAATCGCTTGTTCCGTTTAATAATAATTCAAACACTTTTTTCTGTCGAAAAATTATTGATGCGGCTGTTAAAAATGCATTGATGTCACAGGCTGAAAAACAAATTTATAACAGTAACGTAGAGTGGGTTATTGAACAATCACAAGCTGCGTTAACTGTTTTTGTTGAACAATATCCTGATTGGGTTACAGAAGAAAATAAAGAAAAAAGGCTGCGTAATGAAGCTGCTTTGAGAAGTGACGAATGTACTGTAGATGAATTTTTCATCAATGCTAAAAATGTTGTTAGCACAGTTGCTGTTTCTTTTTTTGCAGCAGCGGTTAGAAATGTCAATCCGGCTAAAGCTGAAGCAATCCGGCTTATTAATCAAGTTGAAGTAAACTGGAAAGAACGTTTAGCAGCACAACAAGCAGAAAAAATGACGATGACGGATGATAAACGGCATAGTATTAAAAATTCAGTTGCTGAAACATTAAACCCCCTCTTTAATTATGTGCGAGAAAAAGTAAGGGCTATCAATTTAGCTAAAATTACTGCAAAAACAGGTGCGACACTCTTGAAGGGTGTTTTATTTGATGCAGATAATAAACCAAGTGACGAGCCTTTTGCTTTATATCGTTCTGATGAAAAAACCATTTTGGAAGAAACATTTAATCATTACGATGCGATGAATTATCGTTTTGCCTTTGATTTACAGGATGCGCTGAATACGTTTAATTCCGCTGTTGATAATGCGCATTCCTTGATTGAAATATCGATGGCCATGGTGACGCTTTCCAGCGTTTTATGGCCGCAGGATGCGTGTCATTGGATTTATGCCACGATGATGTATGAAACAAATAATGGCTTTAATCGATTAATTATTACAGCATCAGATCAATTAAAGGCAATGAAGAAAGTAAGCTCTTTATCTGAACTCGCTTCACCGTCGCAAAGTCCTATATATCGAAGCACATGCGTATCGTAATATGTTCCTAACGTTTTGGATGCTGAGCTGAGTATATTTGTTTACACCGTGTTTCTGGCAATGCAAAAACAATTAATATCGCCAGTATAAATCCAACAGGAAAAATCAGCATCGCCCATTTAAAATCACCTGTTGAAAAATGCGTGCTGATTTGATGCGTGCGCATAAACATATGTTTATCTAATAAATAACCGAAAAAGGGCTGAAATAACGCACAACCGCCTTGCACAGAAATATTCACGACACTCACAGACATCGCTGTCACAACGCGTTTTGAATTTTCAGCTACTAATGGGTAACCAATAATTTGTGTGCTCGTGCAAACGCCTGTTAAGAAAAATAAAATAAACAAAGCGCTGTATGATAAATGAGGCGCGTATATTATAGTTAAAATTAATCCTAATGAAATAATGGCGCCTACCAACATCGGTGGACGTCGCATTTGAATTTTATCAGAGATCCAACCGACAATCGGTGCGCCAACCAATGTGCCTATAAATAGCATCGATGAGATTTCAGATGCTTCTATTGTCGAAACTGAATGGGTGTGTGTTAAATATAAAACGCCCCATAATCCACCCAGTAATCCAACCGGTAAATTCATCATGCAAACATAAAAACCGCCAAACCAATTTTGCAATCTAAAAAATGCCATGCGTAAACTGACAAAAAAACCAATTTGCTGAATTAATATTTGTTCTGCTTTATGGGTTTCTACATGCTCTGCAGGATGATCTTTAACAACAGCAAAGATGAATAAAAAGAAAATAATACCGGCTGCAGCATCTATTTTTAAAGCCGTTCGCCAATCAACTGCTTGTGCTAACAAGGTCATGGGTGTTTGTGAAACCCATCCGCCAAACATGGCCATCGTAATGATTAACCCTGTAATTAAAGCCATTTTATTGGCCGGAAACCAACGTGATGCCAGTCGAATTACACTTAAAAAACAGAATGCACTGCCAATACCTGTCAAAAATCGAAAGAAACAAGCGAGTGCAAATGAATGTGAAAAAGAAAATAATGCAGTGCCTAGAATGCAAATAGCCAGTGCGGTTAAAATCACAGAGCGTGTAGAATAACGATCGAGCAAGATGCCTGCAATAAATAAAAAAACCACATTGGCAATAAAATAAAATGAAGATAAATCGCCTAGTTTTGCCGCATTAATGTGAAAAGCATGCATGAGTGACGATGAAATAGAATTAAATACATTCATTTGAATAAATTCATAAAAGAAAAATAATGATGCAATTAATACGACAATCCATGATCGATAAGTTGCCTTTTCAGGTGTATTTTCAGTATTTAATTCGGAAGCGTTATGATGAAATGCATGTGCCATTGTATGTCCTTAACTGATTGTTCTACGCACTTACTTGTTCGCTGCACTCACACGTGCGTGCTTCCGTTTCTTCATATGCCAAACACTTCGTCTCACGTACACACAAGGCGGCAATTAAAGCGATAACAAAAGCAGTCGGCATGATTAAAAAAGCGAAGCGATAATCAGGTAAGGAATATTGTGGAATGCCATTGATAATCGCGTGATTCCAATGTCTATTTAATAATGCTGGAAAAACAGGGATTAAAAATCCACCCGCCATAATTAATACGGATGCCAGCCCCTCTGCGGTGCCGGTTAACATGTTTGGATTGCTTTCTGCAATTAGGGGATAGCCCAAAATTTGTATGCTAATAGCAAAACCCAAAGCAAAAAATAAAAATAACAAATTTTCAAGTGATAAATTTGGCATATACATAATTGCTAAAATAACAGCGATAGAAACAAGCGCACCGATAATCATGGGTATTTTACGTAAACCTATAAAATCAGAAATCCAACCCACTATGGGTGAACCAATAACAAAGCCAATAAAAAGCATAGAAGTGACATAAGACGCGCTAATATCTGATAAGTGTTGTGTTTGGGTAAGATACCAACCGCCCCACGTGGACCCTAATAAAAATACGGGGATATTAATTAAAGAAGTATAAGCGCCTGCCAACCAATTTTGCGTGTTGGAAATGGTTTGTGTCATTGCATGCCAAAACCCCAATTTTTCTAATGAAGCATGTTGATTGGCAAAAAAAACTTCTTTTCCTTTTGGAAAATCATGTACAAGTAAAACAATTATAAATAACATGATAAACCCAGCGGCTGCATCAATGCGTAACGTATTGCGCCAACCAAAAGCATCGGTTAATTGTGTAAAAGGCGTCTGTGCAACCATTGCACCGAGCATAGCGAAAGTGACAATTAACCCAACGATCAGTGCCATGTGTTTTGCTGGAAACCAACGAGAAGCAAGGCGTACGCAACTTAATAAGCAAAATGAACCGCCAGCGCCAGTGATTAAGCGACATAATTCTGCTTGCCATAGTGCAGTTGTTAATGAAAATAAAAAAGCGCAGGTCACACATAAAAACATGGCAATGCCAATAATGCGGCGTGTTGAAAAGCGATCTAAGATCATTCCAGCGGGAAATAAAAATAAAACAATGGCATACATGTAACAAGCGGATAATTGACCCAATTGAGTTGCATTTGTTAGGTGGTAGGCGATGTACAGTGAGGAGTCTAACGCATTGAATACATTGACTTGTAAAAATTCAAAGAAGAAAAAGAGGGAAGCGGAAAAGACAACTAACCAAGGTTGAAGTCGATTAAACAAACGATCAGGGTGTGTCATATAATGGCTTCGCTCTGGTGGTTTGGACAGCGAAGTATAAACAAGGAACAAGCAGGGTGGCAAGGTAAAAATTGCGCGCCCAAAAGGGTGCGTGCGAATCTTGCGATAAGCAATATGATCATCACCGAAACGCGCCCGGAAGGGTGCGTGCGAATCTTGCGATAAGGTCTAATTTTAAGAAAGACTTAAGAAATCAAGTTTACAATAGTAATCATAGGCGTGTAGACTATAGAGATTGCAGAGGGGGTAGAGGTATGCTGGTACAAGAAGCAAAAAATATACAGTGGAATATACTCGCAGAGCAATTTCGTGATGCCATTAATCTCAAGCTTGAGGAAGCCAATCGTAATACCCCTGGTAAACCTTACACATACGATAAACGTCTTTATCGTCGCACGTTATTAGTGTTGAATGAAATACTGACAGAACAAGAGAATGCTAGGCTCGATCCTGGAAAACTTAAGATCACATATCAAAAATTAGCTATTTTAGTGCTGACATTTTGTCAGACCTATCGTGGACTTTTTACATTCAGTATGATTTTTTCTGGATTTCACAATACCCTTCATAAAATGATTACAGAATTGCCTGCGATGGTCAGTGCTGACGATCAGCAGCAAAATGATAATGCAACGTATAAACTGATGGTATCTATAAGCAATGCATATAAATCACCTGAATCGAATATTTTTGGATTAGAAGCAGGTGCAGATCCAGAACCCTTGATTAGTGAGATGGTGAGCAGACTTTCTAACCCATTTCCTGAAACGCTTGAAGCATACGAAGTGTTGCGGCTTTCCTTAATTGATGCAGTTGACGCTTCATTGAAGGTATTGGAACAAAAGGATCGGCTCAGTGACACCGTGAAGCGCATTGCAGAAAATTTATTCTATGAGCTTAATCAAATGGGTTCTTTTACAACAAGTTCATCTCGTGAAGGTGTTGATGAAGGTGAAACTGAATTACTCAAATTTAAAAAACAACAATTAATTTTACTGCTCTTAATTGCAGGGCGATTTGGAAAATTACAGGATTATGTTTATGACTTGACTGGTTACCATGAACAAAGGGTGAGACTCACAGAGCATAAATTCAACTTAGATAAATACGCATTTTCAGAAAAAATATATGATCTAAAAAATTGGGTTGAACTGCCGCTTTCTGCAACAGGTGGTGAAAGTAGTGTAACGGTAGCACTGAATTCAGCAAATATATCGTGGGAAAATTTGAAAAGTGATGCTATTGCTGGCGTAAAAGAATATCAAACAACGCATGAAGGTGGTTTCATAGGAAAATTCAGAGCAGCCAGATTATTAGAAGCACTTGAAGCGCTGAGTATCGATAATTCAGAAACACCTGGCTATTTTCAAAAACACCAGCGACGCGAACTAATATTATTGTTGGCTGCGGTGATTGGTGTGTCGAACGCATTTTATAAAAATACAAGATTGGCTGAGATATTAATAGTAAAAATTAATATGGATATAGAAAAATTAAAAACACTGTTTAAAGAATATAGAATTCCTGTTAAAAGCGTTTCGTTGATGGATAGACTTGACGATTCTTCCTATGAATTCAGAGCGCAGAAGTTAGAGCAGCCTGTTGGCACGGATGTGTTTGGTAAAAAATCCTGGCATGAAATTCGTGGAAAACTAATTGCTGCTGGTGATAATTATCTTGCGCGGCATCCGTCTAAAAACGCTGGAAACAAAGAAAGCCTAAACAAAGTAAACAACTTTAACGCTTTTCTAAAGTCCCTAGCATACGATGACGCCAATGCGGACACGATAAATGCATCTATAAATGAATTATACGAAATAATTTATTTATGGGTAACCTATTCTGATGTAAATCATTTTCAAGATGAAGTGTTGGCAACCATTGGATTTAATTCGTATATTTTTGATGCCTTTTTCCATTGGAGATTTTTTTATTTATCTAAAAAAGATGCTGACATGGTCTTTGATTTTTCTTTCGGAAGAAAATTGTCGACACCACTTGATTGGGATGCATTTAAACAAGCGCTACAAGCTGCTGCTGCAGAATATCTTAATAAAAAGACAGACAGTGAGGTAAATAATGCCTGTGCACGAAATTTAATGGAAGCGCTAAAAAAAATTGATAAAAATTTGAATGATGGTGTTATCACCGATGGGAAAGCGAGGCGAAAATGGGTGATGCTGGCTTTTGCTATTGTGTTTGAATCTGAAGCGAATGCTTTGGCTGAGTTGCTATTAAATAAAACACATCACACCACGCTAACATTGAAATTATTAAGGCGGGATCATGTCATTGGTTTTTCATATACTGATGTCATAGCATGGGCGCGAAAGTTAAAAAAATTTACTGTCGTTAACAGTTATATTGATTTAAAAGACAGGGTGATAAAAGCGTTAGAAAATTATTGTTCTGCTGATTTAGGTGGTGATAAAGGAAAACGCAGAGCGCAATATTTATTAATGAAGTTGAAAACTCCTCCTAAAACCAATAAAGCTTTAATTGATTTAATTTACACTGTTTTTCACAAAACCAGTTCGAAATTATTAAGGACTGCTATTTTAGATGTGATTGCCGATATTGAACCACATGGTTTAGATGAAAAAGGCTTGAAGAATTTATGGGAGCGACTTGGAAGTGCTGATCTGAGTGATATAGCGGATGAAATGAAATCGTATGTGATAAAAGATTCCTTACCTTCAGCAACGCCGTCGCTTGACAGAAATCCTGAGAACCTAATCGCTTTTAAAGGAAATCTTGAAAACGCACTTAATTATTATATGAAAGCGAATATTGCAGGCAAAGAAGGAAAACGCAGAGCGCAGGTTGCCTACCAAATGTTGAGAGACATAGGTTTAACGACGGATTTAAAAGAACAATTATCTTCCATCGTAAATTATCTTTTGAACCGTGGGGCTAAAACATGGTTTGGCGGTTCCCAACATTTACTTGAGAGAATATTAATTCATACTGGAATAAGCGTATCTGAATTAAAAAATTTACTGAATATTTCTGTGAGTGAAGTGAATGATAGAGAAGAAGAAGCAGCAGATGAGAACGATGAAATAAGCAGTAATACAGCTGTGGTTGACTCTCAAGAACAGGAACACGATGAACCTCAAACAGCTTTAGTGAATAGCCTTGATGCTGCGATGGATCAATTGGTGAAAAATATATTTATAGCGCTCGATGCCTATCAAATAAATAATATGGGTAGCGCAGTTGGAAAATATAGAGTGGCCGCAATCCGCTATAAATTAGAAGAAATATTTTTAGATAGCTCAGAAAGGGAGGCGGGAGCCCTTGTGCAAGCGCAGAATAGATTGAGATTATGGAGCGAATTAACAAAAGCGCAAAAAATATATTTTCCCATTTTCATTTCAAAATTCATCATTCAAAACAATTTGGGAAAAAAATTAAAAGACAATATTTTACAAACCACCGGATATCATGAAGCCGATTTTGAAAAATTAAGAAAGCAATTTTCAACGGATGTTTTGTACACGAAAATATTAGGTAGTTCGACGAAAGAACTTTTTGCAGATATAAAAATTCGTTCAGATGAAACGCCTATTTTTACAGTCAAAGACCATTTTTTAGAACTTCAAGAAACAGTCTTAAAAGTAGCGCAACGTTATAGTCAACGTCCAAAATCGCAAAGAAATGCGAAGGATGAAACATGTATTAATAATCTCATTGCCGCGTTAAAAGAAATCAAATTAAATGATGATGAAGAACAGGTTGATTTGGGCGATAGCCTTGTTGCGTTAATAAGAGTAATACATTTATTTGTGAAACATACCAAAACCGACATTCAAGACGATATACTAGCCAGCATTGAACTTCGTTTTGGTGATTTTGACAGCGTGAAAGAAAGCATTGCAGCACGCTATCATCAGCCCATTCATGCGAATTTTTTTGATGCTGAAAAAATCTTTAGTGACAGTGTTTCTTACTCATTTGACGTGCCCAGTTATAATTGGCGTCATTTTGAAAATACAGTGAAGACTGTAAAAGCTTTTTTACCTGGAAACACCATGGAAAATCGCATAAATTTTATTAATGCCTATGGAAGTGATGCGTTGACATTGGCTGATAATTTTTTAAAATTTTTAGAAGAAATTAGTGATTTTAATTCAGAGGGGAATAAAAGAAAATTTATTATTTTTCTGTCAGCAATTGTTTTTCAAGCAGATAAAGGCGCATTCGGTGCCGCTTTGCTAAAAGTGGCTTCCATAAGCAAAGACCAATTAAAAAGATTGCAATATGATTGCGGCGTTAGCAATACGCCAGAAAAGGCGAGAGAAGGTATATTTGAGATTGGCATATCAAATAATGCGGTGAGAAATGAATTTTTTGAATTACAACAAAAGGCAGTTATTGAAAATTGGCCTCAATTTTATAAAAACGTGCTGGAAGCAATCTGGCGTTATTTCAGGTCTGGCATTGTTAAATCTGTTTCGGTAAAAAAAGCAATTTTAAATTTGCTATTAGCATTAGAGAAAATAAAAACCGATTTGCCAATGCCTTTTCATGAAAAGCGTAAATTAATTGAGTTGATTAAAGCGGCAAGTCAATTAAATGGATGTCCTAATTTAATGAATGTGCTTTTTGATTTTACTGGTATGAGCACAATGGGTTTTGAAAATTTAACAAAATCATTTGACCTTAAGTCAGGTGAAAAAAAATTATTTGATAGTGTGAATCGTATGCCTGTTAATGAATCTTACAATATGCTTTTTATTGCAGCATCATATTGCAAAAAAATAATTGCTGATGAGGCTACCAAAAAAGCAGCGACCAAATTTATACAAGACTTGACTACTATAAATGAAATTGCTGGTGAAAACGCTGAAGAGGTTGAAGCTCAAAAATATGTTAAAATTTTGGCGCTAATGAATTCTGTGATAAAAGAGGGGGACGAAAAATTAAGTGAGAAATTACTTGATATTTTGCCTTACACTGAAGATGATCTCAATGCGTTTAACGCTACAGAACCCAATCGGGCTAAACGCAGCGCTAAGCAAGAACTTTTAGGTATGCAAATGACTAGTCGCTTGCCGTCTCCTGGGAGACCAGCCTACAGTCCTGCTCTGTTTCATGCAGCACAGTCCGAGTTAATCGAAGGTCTTCAATCAGATTGGGCGAATAAAGCCAAGCTTGAGAATGCGATAAGGTTATATTTAATTGAAAAGGGCGAAGAAGCAAATGATGAAGGAACCCTCAGGGCGAAAATTTTACAAAAGGCATTAAGTGAAATTAATCTTCCAGGGGTTGAAGGCGAAAAGAAATTTGCGTTGTTACTTTGCGCTACGGTGTTGCACAGCCCGTATATGACAACGTCAGGTTCTAAAAACTTAAGCGCCAGAATGCTAGCGCATTTAAATTTGCATAAGATGCAGTTAGAGATATTGCAGGCACATTTTAAAATTAAAAGTGAATGCGCATTGCTTACAGAAAAAATAATTGATAAGAAATTGCTTGAAAAGAGTAGACGCGTTAATGTTTTAAATCCGGTGCAGGATTTTAATAGATTAAAAACTGAAGTTCTTTTAGCGATAGAGGATTATCTTCCTGCTGTTAAGTCAAATAGCGGCGGATATTTAAAAGCACAGAACTTGAAAAAACTGATTGAAGTGATCGATGATTTGAGTGATGCGGCAGAGCAGAAAAAATTGGCACAAATATTGTGTTCATTTGTATTGTATGGAAATGCAAATACACTGAATGGAAAAATATTTGAAAAAACCACATTAAACAAAGATGATTTTGAGTATTTGAAATGTATATGTTTGGAGCCGTCATATGATTTTATAAATGCGTTCTGTGTGGATCAGGCCAAACAATTTGATTCAAAAGCAAACCCCATGCTTCTTGTATATGATGTTAGCAAATATAATGTGCCACCTGAACCATATATTTATTATGGCTTTTAAATTTTGCGGGGCATATGTGACTCAGAGCCCCGGTAATAGTTCCACATCATTAATTTAAGCAATAATTTTGACGCTTGCAATTTTACCCCCTTTGAAAAACCATGGGTATCTACACAAGTCAGAAATGCGATGAACTTGAAGGTTGAGACACGCGTGGAGCTCGCCTCTAAACACGCGATAAATTTTCAAAAACAATAGCGTGCTGCGATTAATGAAGTTGAACAAGGCAATGCGAGCGGAACAAGTGTTGCGAACATGTTTGCGCTGCAAGAAAATATTGCAATGCATAATTCTTCGCATCACTTGTTCCGCTTTTGTATTTTTCAAGATCATCGAATGCCAAAAAATGTGCTTTTATTAATAATATCGCACGTTATACAACGCTCCACGCGTGTCTCAACCCTTGTCTCAACCCTTCAAGTTCATCGTAAAAGTTTGTTCTGAGTCATTTTGTTCTCATCATCATCATCATCTGGTAAAGGGTCTTGAGAACCCCCTATTCCGGCTCCCTGTATTGCTTCTTCACGTGCTTTTTCTTCTTTACGGCGTTTCTCATCCAATAACTCCGTCGCTGTAACCCCAAGTTCAGAAGGATTCAGAGCCTTTTTAAACGCACCGATAACACTTTGAAATTCTGGTGAATCTTGATAAAGCTGCGCCAATGGACTTGGCACTTTCGTTGGAAAAAGATTAAATCGATATTGGGTGATTTTTTCATTGCACGCATCATCAATTAATTTATTTCTATTTTCCTCAGACATACCTCGTAGCGTATCAACACCGCCCTTTGATTCGAGCCATTTGCAGAAGGTGATTAATGGTGCGAATTTGGATAGCGTTTTTTTAGACAACGCTTCTGGCTCACCAAAAGCAGGCTCCGTACTACCCCCAACTCTGCCAGTGCCTAACGCTTTCTGTTCAGCAATTATTAATGTTTTTCCAGAAGCCAGTGCAGTCATAATTTGACTCATAAAATTATCATTATCAACGCATCCAATCACGTTCAGTTCATTTTTTTCAGGTGTTTTTTCTAGTGGCTTAACCTGCAGATCAATCACAACATATTTTGAAATATCCCATTTTTTGTTAGTGAGAATTGTGGTAAATATCGCCGTACGTTCCTTAATTTTATCTTGTCCTGATCGATCATAATTAAAAAAATTCGTTGCTTTATCGTTAGGGACATCTGGATTATACTTTACAATTAATCCTACTATTGGGGACATGTTTTTTTTCGTACGACTTGCTTCTTCTTCACGTGGCGCTGGTGTAGTAGTAACAGGCGGAACAACAGCAGGAAGTGGCACATCATCTTTCACCGATAAAAATGCCGTTCTAGCACCAGCACGTATTTGTCGTTTTTGCTCAGAGTTGAGTTCTGCGCCAGTAAGACCAGTTTGCTTAATACTTTCATACGTTGCAAAATCAACAAATGTAGCATTCTGTAAATCAGCATTGTTAAACTGCAATGTTTTTTCTTGGGTGACAATTTTTGGAATAGCGCCAATGATGGTAGTGTTGGAAAAATCAACGATTTTTTGTTTTGCAAATTGCCCAACTTGTTCACCAGTAATTTTCACACCATCTGAAAATGTGCAGTCTGTCAAAATCACTTTGCTTAAATCAAGTTTTGTTAAATCACCTGATAATCTAAAACCAGTTAACTCCAATACTATTTTATTTCCACGCGCCGTATCGATCAGAAGAGCGATGTCTTTTTGTGTAAGAGGTGTAGCTTTCTTCCCATCAAAATGTTTTTTGAGCAAGCCAAATCGAATCTGTCGTAAAGATTTTGCTGTATCACCGTGCGGATTTTTTGCTGCATACGCTGCAGCATCAAAGTAATTCGCAAATTTTTTGGCTTTGGGGTAAAGCTCATTTAACTTTTTGAATAATGCAGTATGTGTTGTGTTAACAGAAATTGTATGTCCATTATGATGATAGCTAATTGTAAAGTTAAAATTAGCATCTGTTAAATCTGCACCCTGAACGGCGTTTATTATTGTTTCGGTATTTGCCGATACGTTCATACCATTTTCAAGTGGCGTTGTAGCATCAGGCAAGCGCATTATTTTATTTAAATCAACATTCGATAAATTCAAATCAGATAAATTAAACTTAATGGTTAATTCATTTGCGTTATCAATTAAACTCTGAACAAGCGTTAATTTATCTTCAGCTGAGATGCTTGGATTATTTAATTCAGGCGCAATTTGCGCTTTAATGATGTTATATAACGCTTGTCTTCGTGCAGGAGAAGCGATTTTATTTTCGGTTGCTGATGAACGGTCGTGTTCTGATTTAGCTGTGGTTGTTCCGTCAGCAAGCAACATTTTAGTTGAATCATCATCAACATCTTTTAGTTCTTTTACGCCTTGTTGAGCTGAAGATTTCTTTGTTTTCCCCACGTTGAGCAGTAAATTGAATGCGCGATTCCCCGTTGGAATGCCGTTAATGGGATCTGTTGGATATAAATAATCGCGATCAACCGCAAACCTTACTTCTTTAGAATATTGACCAACTGCTTTTTTATATTCTTTTAAATAAGCTGTGGAATCCACCTTCACTTCTAATCCATTTTCCATTTTAAAAGTAAATGGGACTGTAGAATCAATAACGGCCTTATTAATCTCTTGCGCTTCAGAAAAATCAGTTTTGCTATCGATTACAACGCCGGTGAGATCAACACCCTTAAGGCTAACATCGTTTAGCGAAAAATGGCGTAGGTCTAGATCAATTCCAAGTTTTTCAGAAAGATTGGCATATTCATCAAATTTTTCTTGATTTGATTCTTTAGATGCTAAAATTCTTTCTTTATTCGCATCTAAAATAACTTGATCAATTTCTTCTTCATTCTTGAGCGGGTTACCTAAACCGATTAAGCGTTTCATTAATGGTTTATCGACAGCTGTTTTGATAATGGCAAAACCATCAATGCCTTCTTTTCCGTTGTCACCCATTGTGCAGGTGAAATCCGCGATGCCGAGGGAGGCGGCAAAAGTAGAGTCTTTATCCATATGCTGCATCGAAAATTGCGTCCGTGCCTTGAGAACGATTTTTCCATCCTCGACTACAAAATTCGTTTCGACCTCTGGCCCATAATTTAAAGTTAATTTTTGATTCACTGTTAGAATCTTATGCATTAATGGATTGTTTACAGTAGGTGGTACAACGTATAGTGACGGCGTTGCAAAATTTTGATTCCAGTTTTCATACCATGGTTTTAATAAAGCCAATGGCGCATTTAACCAATCACTTATTAATCCGTGAACAAACTCTTCTGTTTTTGGATTGACGGCGAGTTTGTTTATTACCTTTCTGAGATGATAGACTTTGAATTCCTCTGAGGTCTTGAAAGAATCGTTAGCATATTTTGCAATTTTATCGTCAGGTGATAACTGTTGGTATTGTTTGTAAAGCGTTCCCAAGGTTTCGTCATCACAGAGATCAAAAATTAACTTTACGTCTACATTTTTATCTTTAGCTCTGAGCAACTTAAAGTTATCAGCATTTTTTATTCGCTCAATTGATAAATCTTTTAAATAACCGTAAAAAGGTTTTCCATTTGCCTTAAAACTAGTGTTGCCCGTAAAATCGCGATAACTACCTCTAAAATCTTGCATAAACAATGAAAAACCAGATTCTTTTTGCTTAAGTGCTCGACCTGCTTGCGCATTTGTTTGAGTGCCTTCCTCATCACCCTGCGTTCTGCTTTTTACGTGTTCAATAAAATGGTTAGTTAAAATTTTATTTTCATCATCGGTTAATTGAATATTGGTTTTTGTTTTAATTGAGGAAAATGCCTCGTTTTCACGTGGTTCTTCTACGTTACTTTGTGTTTCGCCTTGTGTTCTTGCTGAGACAGGGGTGCTTGGATTAGCAGTTTCCTTCGATAATAATTTTGCTTCAAATAACGATAAAGTAGAATCGGTAATGTTGAAGTATTTTTTCACCATTTTTAATAGTGCGATGTTTGTTAATGAGAGTTTTTTGTTGGGGTTTTCGTTGCTTAAAAGTATTTTTAAATCGTGATAAAAGTAGTTAGTATCTATATCTCCTTCTAATCCTGATAACGCTAATGCAAGATTATGTTCTGCAGCATGTTTGCATAACAGGGTTAAATATTCGGGTGATGCGCGCCAGTTAGGATCAAGTTTTTGTTGTTCAAGCGCGCTATCCTTTAAGAAGGCATATTCTGCCGCTGTGTCTCCAGGTGTTGATGCAAGAAAAGCTTTTAGCGCTTCACTTTCTGTTCCTTTTTCGTCGAGTATGAATTCGTAAGTGCCATCTGATTTTGCGCTAATTGTATAATCTGCTTTTCCGAGATTAATGTTTATTTCTTCTTGTTCCTCAGATCCTGATTTTTTGAAAGAGGATGTGGCAATAATGTGATATTTCACAGTGCCAGTATCGGCATCATAAGATAAAATTAATTTTTCACCGGTTCTCATGAACATAAATGGATAGTGGGGATTTTCAAAAAGTAGGAAGTTGGTAAATGAGGGAAAATTTTTTGTACAATAGTCAGGTATATAATTTAATGAGACTTGAAAATGCATTTTCTTGATTTTTTCAAATATTGATTTGGCTATAGTGTCGTCGGTAATTTTGAAGACAGTTTTAATTTTTTCTAGTAAGAGGGGGGTTATATCTTCTATTACTTGTTGCAGTGTTTTACCGCTAATATCAAGCGGAGGAAGAATTATTTTTGTGATTACGCCTTGTGAATTTTCGAAAAATAGACCTTGATTTTGATTATTTTCTTCCATGTTCATGGTTGGAAGATCTCGTCCAATGGTGAAATTATTCCTTCCTTCTATAAATGTGCGATCGTTATTGTAGGCTACATTTATAGCATCAAAATTTCGTGGCATACGCTCTCACCCCATCATTTTTAAACATAGTCCTCATTATAGGTGACAATACTTAAAAAAGTATTAAAAAAGAGGTTTTTTTGGAGAAAAACCACGGTATTGCCATCATTCCAGAAGCTGATATCCTCTTTTTCCTGGGCGTTTCCGTTAACTGATTGCATTAGGCACACAATGTATTATAATCAAACTGATGTCGTGTACGAATACAGTAAAGAAAAAAGCCTTTTGTTAAAAGAGGGCCGTGGAATATCTTTTGAAGAGGTGGTTGTTGCTATTGAAAATGCTGGTTTGCTAGATATTGTGTTGCATCCAAATACTGTGAAATATGCGCATCAAAAAATGTATGTGGTTGAAATAAATAATTATGCTTATTTGGTGCCTTTTGTTGAAAAACAAAATGGTGTTTTTTTAAAAACTATTTTTCCGTGTCGTAAGACAACAAAAAAATATTTAAACTCAGGAATGAAGGTTGGCATTCATGAAAAAAAGTAAATATCCGCTTACTGATGAAGAATCAGATTTATTAGCCTCATTTGAAAAAGGTGAGTGGCAATCTGTAAAAAATCTTAAGCAGGAAAAATTAAAAGCGCAAAAAATAGCAAAAAACACATTGAAAAAAGATGCGCGTATTAATATACGTATGCCGTCCAGTGATTTGATGCGCATTAAGAAAATTGCTGAAGATGATGGATTGCCGTATCAAACATTAATTGCCAGTATTATCCATAAATTTATTTCAGGCAGATTGGTTGACTCAGGTAAGCGTGATTAAGGAACTTCGAGGTGGAGCCGCGTGAAGCTCGCAACTTAAACCCGTCTGCTTCAGGTGAGGATACTTAAAAAAGTATTAAAAAAGTGGTTTTTTGGGTTAAAAACACGCTATTGCCATCATTAGCAAAGATGGTATTTTTGTCCTCCGTAGATGATTGTCGTTTTATAACTGTTTAATTAACAGGTTGAAATAATAAAATAATGTAAAATTGTGGCTAATAGGCTCAAAGTGAGATAAAATGAATGTATTAAGCTCAGAATGGAATATTGTGTTTGTGTCGGTTGATTATGAGTTTTGCTCTGAAAAAAATGAGAAATTGAAAGCAGAGCGGGGAATAGATTTCAATGAAATAATTTACTGTATGAATAATGGTGGATTATTGGATGTTGTGCAACATCATAATAAAGAAAAATATGCGCTTCAACAATTTTATGTCGTGGATGTTAACGGCTATATACACTTGGTTCCATTCGTTCAAAATGGTGATAGGGTTTTTTTAAAAACGATATTTCCCAGTAGAAAACACACAAAAAAATATCAAAAACAAATTAACCGGAGAAAAGAAAATGACTACGAAAAACAAAAATCATGATCTTGATGCGCATGAAAAAGAAATTCTAGAGGAATTTGAAAAAGGAAATTTTGTTTCTGTTTCTGATTTGGATGAAAAAATGCAGATTGCAAAACAAGCTGCAAAAAATTATATAAAACGAGATAATCGTGTCAATATTCGAATTTCTGCCGCTGATTTAAATATGGTTCGCAAAATAGCAGTTGAAGAAGGATTGCCATATCAAACCTTATTATCTAGCATCATCCATAAATTTATTTCAGGCAGATTGGTTGACTCAGGTAAGCGTTGATCTTAAGTCGCTGTGCAAAAATAACTTACCCTTTTTAGCATCTCATTGTTTCGGCAGATTAAAATGTTCTTCCTTCAAAAACGCTTGAAATACACCTGTATTCCGACGCATTTTTTCAGTCAGAACATTTCAATCTGCCATCACACTGAGCGCTAAAAAGGGTAAGTTATTTTTGCACAGCTCCTAAGGCCCTGGATACCCGTCTGCTTCAATCGAAAATGCTTACGACAGGTTGCAATATATTTTTCATTGCCGCCAATATCCACTTGCTCCCCCTCCGTTGCCGTGTCGCCATTTGCATCCAGCCGCATATTCATAATCGCCTTTTTTCCACAATGACAAATGGTTTTTAATTCGATAATGGAATCGGCCCATGCTAGCAGGTATGAGCTGCCTTCAAATAATTCACCGCGAAAATCAGAACGAATGCCGTAGGTTAATACGGGAATATTTAAAAAATCCGTAATAAACGTTAATTGTTCTATTTGTTTTTTTGATAAAAATTGCGCCTCATCAATTAATACACATTTAATATTGGGATTTTGTGCGACCTGCTTTTTGGCAGAAAGAAAAACATCAAAATTTTTATCAATCGCGATTGCCTTGTTTTGCAGGCCGATTCGCGTTGTAATTTTTCCAACACCAAAACGATTATCCACTTTTGGTGTGTATAGTAATGTGTCCATGCCGCGTTCGTTATAGTTGTAACTGGACTGTAATAACGTTGTGCTTTTGCCCGCATTCATCGCGGAATAGTAAAAATGTAATTTTGCCATTGCGTTTTCCTCGACATGATATGATAGGAAGATTAACACAAAATGCAGAAAAAAGTGATTGTGCCAGATTGGATTGAAATCAATGTAGCACAATAACTTGATTTTTTGTTTTATTGTGCCATATTGATTTCAGTTCAATGTGGCACAATAAGTTTTAAAACCAACAGGAGAAACCAATGAGCGATTTCGTAGCAGAAACGGGCGATGATCAGTTTAAAGCAGATGTATTGGATGCCAAAGTGCCTGTATTAGTGGATTTTTGGGCGCCCTGGTGTGGACCCTGCCGTCAATTAGCGCCGATTGTGGATGAAGTGGCGCAGCAATTTACGGGGCGCATAACGTTTTATAAGGTGAATGTGGATGAAAATCAAGAAACGCCAGCAAAATATGGCGTGCGTGGCATTCCAAGCTTAATGTTGTTTAAAAATGGAGAATTGGCGGCAAATAAAGTGGGTGCATTGACCCAGTCGCAGCTGGTTGCGTTTTTGGAAGAGCATATGTAAATTCAGCTCAGAGCCCCCCCCATACGCGTCAAGCTAAGAATTCGAAGCCAAGGGAAGCGAGAGCGCAAGCGACCGCGATACTTGCATGAACAGTAGCGCTGTATTTCATCAAAAGTTTGTTCGTACATGTTCCTTAGCTTGACGCGTATGGGCGTTAGCGAGCGGAAGCTACGAAGAACGCAATAAGAAATTTCAGATTGAACTTTATTTATTGGCTTCGTAGCTTCCGCTCGCTAACGCTCGGGGCTCTGAGCTGGATCACAAACCCCTTGCATTCCTTAATCGAACCCGATAGCATTGTCTCATAAGATTCTGGTAAACTGACTATTCGACTCATCCCCCCATATAACTTATATTAAAAAAATTCAAATTTTCGTGAAAATCAAAACTATTTCAAAATTTTTTAAACAAAACCAAAGGTAATTTCATTCTATGAATTTAACTGAACTAAGAGAAAAAACGCCCGCTGAATTAAGTGTGCTCGCTGAAACCGTCAACATCGAAAATGTTAATAGCATGCGTAAGCAAGACATGATTTTTTCGATTTTAAAAACCCATGCCAAAAATGGCGAAGATATTTACGGTGATGGTGTTATTGAAATCCTGCAAGATGGATTTGGTTTTTTGCGTTCTCCCATGAGTTCTTATTTAGCAGGTCCTGATGATATTTATGTGTCACCGAATCAAATTCGCAAATTTAATTTGCGCACAGGTGATACGATCATGGGGAAAATTCGTCCACCTAAACAAGGTGAGCGTTATTTTGCATTGGTTGAAGTGGAACATATTAATTTTGATTTACCTGAAAATACGCGTAAAAAAATTCTATTTGAAAACCTAACGCCTTTATTTCCAAATGAACGATTAACGATGGAAATTGGCAATGGTTCAACCGAAGACATTACTGCACGCATGATTGATTTAGCAGCGCCGATTGGAAAGGGTCAACGCGGATTAATTGTTTCACCGCCAAAAGCGGGTAAAACAATGATGCTCCAGAACATTGCGCACTCAATCGCCCATAATCACCCTGAATGTATTTTAATGGTCTTGCTGATTGATGAGCGTCCTGAAGAAGTAACAGAAATGGAACGATCAGTAAAAGGTGAAGTCATTGCGAGTACATTTGATGAGCCGGCAACGCGTCACGTACAAGTGGCAGACATGGTCATTGAAAAAGCAAAGCGACTGGTTGAACACAAAAAAGATGTCATCATTTTATTGGATTCGATAACACGGTTGGGTAGAGCGTATAACACCGTTATTCCATCCTCAGGAAAAGTATTAACCGGCGGTGTGGATGCAAATGCATTGCAGCGTCCAAAGCGTTTTTTTGGTGCGGCGCGAAATATTGAAGAGGGTGGTAGCTTAACCATTAT
>Ga0155553_123_pt4 | contig 54418 bp, 47 predicted proteins | sample RifCSPhighO2_12_FD_107210 | JGI IMG/M metagenome (GOLD analysis project Ga0155553, IMG submission 107210) | Gammaproteobacteria bacterium RIFCSPHIGHO2_12_FULL_38_11
CAGCAAAAAACAATGAGGGGATTTTTTTATGTCATCAACATGCGTATCAACAAGCGATTGCTGAATTTGTGCTTGCAGCAAATGAACCTGGTTATTTGTATGCTGAAAAAGCCTATAAAAATGCGGGAGAATGTGCGTTGCGCATACCAGATAAGAAATTAGCAAAACAGTATTTTCGTAAGGCAAGGTATCATTAAGAACTGAATCCGCAAATCGATTACGCGCAAGGCGAATTGACAAATTCATATATTTTAAGTATACTTAAAAAATAACATATATATTTTGGAGTATACTTAAATTGGAAGGTTTTCTATCTCAGTCATTTGAACGCCTCTTAGACAATACTGATTTGTCATTTAAGCGTTATTTATATCGTGAATTTAAGCCAGGCCGGTTAACGGCATTGGTTGGCCCACGGGGCGTTGGGAAAACAACATTGTTGCTGCAATATATTAAAGAAAATTTTTCCAAGAACAATAAAGCATTTTACTTTTCCGCAGACTCTGTTTATTTTCAGCAAACAACATTGCTCGGTTTTATCAATGATCTTTATAATATAGAAGGCTACCGTGTTTTTTTTATTGATGAAATTCACAAGTACGTGAATTGGAATCAGGAATTAAAAAATTTATATGATTCCTTTCCAGATATTAAAATTATTTATTCTGGTAGTTCAGCGTTAGAATTAACCAAAGGCGGTTATGATTTATCACGACGTGTGAAATTATACCATCTGCCCGGATTATCATTCAGAGAATACCTTAATTTTGTGGCTCATTGCGATGTTCAACCGATAACTTTTTCTGATTTATTGTCATATTCAAAATCAGAAAAAAAATTATCGTCCATTGAAAAACTAATGGCGCATTTTAAACAGTATTTGGCCTATGGTTATTACCCGTTTTCATTTGAAGATAAAAATAACTATTTTAATCGTGTTATCCGCGTGATTGATAAGATTATTTTTGAGGACATCCCTAATTATTTCGATTTGAAAACACAAAATTTATATTTATTCAAAAAAATATTAAGTTATTTGGCTAGTATTTCGCCTGGCGAAGTTAATACCCATAATATTGCACAAAATATGCAAGTTTCCCATCAAACCATTTTTCACTATTTATCTATTTTGTCTGAAGTGGGATTAATACAAATGATTTATCCTATGGAGGGGGGTAATCAATATTTGCGTAAACCGCAAAAAATATTTTTGCATAATACGACGTTGCTTTATGCATTACAGCAATTTGTTGGTGAAGCGCTTAATGTAGGCACATTGCGGGAATTATATTTTATTCAAGCGTTACGAGATGCCAACCACAACATTTATTATAGTAAGCAAGGTGATTACTGCACAAAAGACATTATTTTTGAAATTGGCGGTAAAAACAAAAAAGCAACTCAGCTTGCCAGTATAGAAACGCGTGGCATATTGGTCAAAGATGATATTGTGGTCGCAACGCGGGATGTCATTCCTTTGCTATTTTTTGGGTTTTTGTATTAAACCTGGGAACATGTACGAAATAACTTGGACAACTTGGCGTCCAAGATGGCGTGAGATTTAAATGTTTCGATTGAGAAAATGTGAAGGAATGCTTATTGCATTTCGAACATTTTCGAATGAGAAACATTTTCGAATGAGAAACATTTAAAGATCGCGTCATATTGGATGATCAATTGTCCAAGTTATTTCGTACATGTTCCCTGGATTTAAAAATGGTAAATCATGCTTCCAACGAACCCACCTGAAACAGCTTTTTATCCTCAACCCGGACAGCCGTTAACTTTCCACCCCACGCACAACCCGTATCTAGCGCAAAAACACGGGGATTATCGCACTGTCCATTAAGCGATGCCCAATGTCCAAAATAAATATCACGGCCAGGGTGAATCCATGAAAACCAAGGTCGATATTTTTCATTCAAAGAAACATCGGTTTTATTTTCCAAATCCAAAACACCCTCGCGCGTGCAAAATCGCATTCGCGTAAATGCATTAACAATATAACGCGTTTTATCCCAACCCATTAACTTTTCATTCCATGCCTCAGGATGATTACCATAAATATTTTCAAAAAATGTTTTTGGATTTTTACGCATCGTATTTTGTGCTTCAATTGCAGCATTTAATGCAACTTCAAAAGACCATTGTGGTGGAATACCTGCATGCGTCATCATGAATTCTTTTTTCAAAATCATCAAGGGTTGCTGTAATAAAAAATTAATCAGAAAATCACAATCAGACGCTTCTAAAATTTCCTGCAAGGTATGTGAAATATGCTTAAAAGGAAAATCAAGGTTATGTCGTAGAAAATACAACGCCATCAAATGCAAGTCATGATTGCCCAATACAACAAAGGGATTTCTTAATGTGCGGATAAAGCGCAAGGTCTGCAATGATTTTGGTCCGCGATTAATTAGATCTCCGACAAACCCTAAATGATCTTGTTCGGGATTAAATTTTATTGCTCGTAATAGCGCCTGCAAAGAGTCAAAACACCCCTGCACGTCACCGATAATGTATGTGCTCATAGTGGAAAAGGATAACAGAAATAAGTAGTTTGTCGCAATTAACAATGCAAAATAGAGGCAATGATTTAGGGAGGCTATATTCTCGGGTCCATCTTATCAGGGAACATGTCATTGCATTATAAAAACCACCGCCATTGTTTCGTTATATCCTCTCCCTCAAAAACACGTTGAGTTGTGACAGTCAGCGCATCGCCTTTCAGATAAGGCTTTAAAAAACGAGACCGGCATGTTTCAGTATAAGAAACACTTCTATCTGTATTTTGAGAGAACGTTAACGCACAGCGCTTAATCTCATTTTCTTTTTTTAACACTACAATGATTTCTTGCTGATTATAAAATAATTGCTGAAAAAGGCGAGCAATAAACGAGCTTTTTATTTCAAGCGCAGCGTCAAGGTGCATAGATAATAAAACTTTTTCTTCCATCTTTTGTGGTATCATCCAACCATCAAATGGAAATAAATATTTTGTAATAAATAAAATAAAGGCTTGAACTAACAAAGTCGCCATTGCCAAAGAACCCGCTTGAATGTCATTATTTTCAATGGTTTTTTGATTCATAAAAACCGTCATTAGAAAATAAAAAAGAAACATTGCGGGTATGCGAATAAAAAATAGAGTTATCTCTTCCATTAACGGAAAAATAAAGCGTGGTGCTACAATTTCGCGTTCTATTTTCAAAGGCGGAATTGCCCAATAAGAATTGAAAATAAAACGGCAAATAATCGAGATGAAATTAAAAATATAAAAAGAACAATTTTTTAAAAAACCATCAGGCATTTTTTTAGTTAAGCATAAAGTGAGGAGCTGAAAGGCCAAAGCAAAGGGAATACCACTTAATGAAAAATAGTTTTCTTCCTGATAAGCCACATAAGCCAGATAAGCTAAAACGCCCGTTCTTACTGTTCTCAGCAGTGGGAGATGGCAGCATAAAATAGATGCAAATTGATTGTTCGTGTTTTTATATGCCAGCGGCATTTTTAAAACTGCAATTATTTGTTCTGCATAAAATAATTCGGATTGCACAATTGAGGCAGTATTCAATAAGGGATCCAACAGTAAAAATATTCTGCATTGCTGCCATTGCAAAAATTGCGCATGGCATTTTTTTGAATCCTGGCTTAACCGTAAGAATAAAGTAAGTGAGCTCCAGTAAAGCGTTTCAGCCTGTATGCGCTCTTCAATGTTATCCTGTAGAGAAAAAATTTCATGGTCAGGTAAGTATTTTTTTAATTGGTTTATTAATGGTTGCGTTAGTATCACATCACAATAGGGTTCTTCTGAATTTAACACTTCTGTTTTAACGGCAATATAATTTTTAGCATTTATTTCCTGAAAAACAAGAGTCAAACGCAATGGGACATAATGATATGAATTTAATTGCCAAGCAAAATATAAAATAATATTTTCATTGCGTTTTGAAATTAATTCACTCACTGTTTCAATAAAATGATTTTGAATATTTTCACCCGCGGGCAAACAAAAAATTCTTGTGTTTGTGTTTTTGAAAAAAATTTGCTTTATTAAGGAATTTTCTTTTATAAAACAGGCTAACTCATGTTTTTCTAGGAATTTAAAAAATGCTGTGGGCGCAGGCAAGCGAGCACAATTAAATTGTTTTAAAAAATTGTTTTCTGTTTTTTTTCGCATCACTTAACTAGACTATTTTGCGCAGCAGGTGCCTTGCTTCCCATTCCCTGCAATGCACTCTCTGAATTCCAATTAAAAAATCCAGTGAAGAAGCCAGCCCATCCCGTATCCACTGCGCTACTTTCACATACAGCCATTTCTTCCGACACAGGATGTGATTTACCTGCAAAAAGAGCACTTGCATTAAATGACGTTGGTGATTGATAAACTGAGCACAAGTGATAATGATCATTAAAAATCGCAATCACAGAAAATAAATCTTTCGAGAATTTCAATCCCATTCTGTCATTTAGAAAACGTGCAACACCCAAATGATTTGAACATCGCGTTACTCCCTTTTTAATCAGCGTCACCAAAATCTTTTCTCGCAGTGTTGCATCTTCAATGGTCATAGCTAAGTCAATTAAGCTTTGTTTATGGCGATTGACTAAATTCATCGATTCTTTTGGCACAACTGCTAACAAAGCATGTAATGCATTAATATCGCCAAATTTAGCGGCTAAATGCACCGCCGTATTGCCTTGTTTATTCGTCACCAACAAATTAATTTTTTGCTCTTGCAATATTTGCTTTTCTGCTTGATCGTCATATCGATAAATACGATAAATTTCCACAGCGGAATAGGTTTGTTGCTTGCCAAAAGAAAAGTGTTTTTGATCAAGTGCATTTAAATCATCCAATGTATTTTGAACTAATGGATAAGCGGGTTCCAACATTTCTTCATCATTCAACATTTTTGACTGTTTTACGCAATCCAAAACAAATGTTTTAAATTTGTCAAACGATGTCGTTAACATATTTTCCAATGCTTGATGAATTGGCATTCCTGTCGGATTTTTTTGATAATCCAAAATAGTTTTTTCTATTTTTTCTTTATCATACAACTCTGACAGCAATCTATTAAATGCAGGATCATCCAATAATTCCGGGTGAGTTAATGAAACAACGGAAATGATTCTTTTAACTGTTACATCAACAGCGATTAATTTTTTAAATGCAGTGGAATTCTGTTTTGATAGTTGTGCGCTCACGGACTTAGCAATGGCTTGGCGGTGTACCACTAATTCATCATTGACAATAGACTGTGCATCATGACTCACCTTTTTTAGTGAAGTATCATTTGCACTAAAAAATGCTTCTGGGGTTATCTTGTGTTTCTCTCTATAGTGATAATCTACCCAGGCTCTATACATTTTATCACCGGGCGCTATTCCACAAGGTGTTTCTAAAAATCCAGCCAGATCAAGCACACAATCAGACAATGTTTTTACGTTTGGAAGATATACGGTAAATGTCGTTGTAAAACCAGCAGACATGTTTTTCCCTGAAAATTTCATCTCTAGTGAATACGTTATGTCACTCGCACATTTTGTACTTGGTTTGCTGGTTAAAACATACTGAATTTTTCCAAGTCCCAAAAATTCTGCTTGCAACCAAAGCTTCACTATTTCTTTATTTTTTTCACTAAATTCTTTTAATAAGTCAGTAAAGAGTGGCGAGATTGCATAACTCGTGGGCAAGAAAAAATGCGTATAGTTGTCCAATGAATACAGTTCGCCTTTCCAAGTAGAAAACGCATCAGAAGCATTTTGAAATACGTCAAAAGGAAGCTGGTAGTCTACCGCTTCAGTTTGATTTTTTCTTTTTTCAATTTGCGCAATAAGCGAGAATAACCTTGAGTCCGCATATTTCTCAATTCTCAAAAGAGGTTTTTCAAGAACATCTTTAATTGCCTGGTAAGATTTTTGATTAACAGTGATTTCTTCTAATTCGCGGGTGATGCCAACATAGGGCGACCAGCACTGATTTTTCAATGACGTTTTTGTTCCTGTTATACTTTTTCTCCATGGTGTTGACGTCATCTTTACTCTGTTTCCTTCAAATACACGACTTTCAAGGTGATAGGTCGTTTCACTTTCTTCCGGGTGTTCTTTCAAAAACTGATACTTATAGCTTGACCATGACTCATCAGCAAGATGAACCGTGCAAGCAATGGGGTTTCCCGCCTTTGTGCATGCAAACGCAACTGTATCCTGATGTTTGCATTTTGCATCAAATGTCAGTGGATTTGATCTCACATAGGAAATGTTCTTCCCTTTCTGAAGGAAGTCCCTTGTATCAAAACCAATCGGGTTTTTATCTTTTGGCCATGCATAACCAATCGATTCATGTGGCCCTAAAAGAGCACTATGCATATTTTGAAAAAAATTCGTGAATGCATTTAAATTTTTTAATTGATCATTGTAATAAACAATCGCTTTTTTAATAATATTTTCTTTTAGGTAACCGACTGTTAATGAACCAATCTCACCTGATACATTTTTCACGGCAATTTCATAACCAGACAGCAACATTTCAAAAAATGGCAGATCTGTTTGAAGTGCGGTCAGAAAATGAATAATTTCCCGACCTTCAGCAATAACCCTGCCAATTTCTTTTTTTATATCGGGGTTATTTGAAAAACCAGGTAATAAATTGGGGAATTGCAATGATAATAGTGCGGCATCTGACCATGCAAATGCATTGACTAATTTTCTATTGTAAGGAATTCCGAATACATAATGAAAATACCCCACCAAAAAATTAATATTATTTTCAAAGCCACCCGGCTCAGACAAAATTGCAATCACTTTTTGTTGCATCGCAATATCGTTAGAATATTTTTCTGCCTGTTTATCATTGAACATAGGGTCTTTTGCATAATGTGTTGCCCACCGAATAACATTATTCAAATAACGGCGAAAAGTGGTTATTTCTTCTGCAGTGACATTATTTCCCCATCGAACATAATGCGTTAACAGTTCATCTTTTATTTCTTTGTAATTAGCACTAAACACAATCAGCAATCGTTCTTGTAAACGCAGATCCATCGCAATCATATCATGGTGCACATTTCGAATTTCATGTCGCGCCATGTGAATTTCTTTTCTGGCTTGATGAGTTTCATCAAATACTGCGCGAATTTCATTTTTCAGTTCTTGGTGTGACCGATAAATCGCTTCTGCCAAAATGCGTGTGCTGTTTTCAATCAGCTCACCCAATACTTTTTGACCAGCAATAATTTCTGTTAATCCTTTTATTACTGCATTGGCAAAAGTCACCACAAATTGCGTCAACTGATAAACCTGATCACTGACCTGACCCACCAATGCACCTACTTTTTGAATTTCTTGTCGTGTGATAGTATGTTCACGCGCATTAAGCTGGCGTGTTATACCGTGCTCATACGTTATATGCTGCAGTGTCGCACCATGAATCCCAAGCTGTTGGTTGCTTAAACTTTCCATCGCCTCCATCATTCTTGAAAATCCTTGTGCCATTGCGCGCGATTGTTCAGCAACCGCCTGTCCGCCATTGAATTGATTTAAATCCGCTAAATGCTGGCCTTGTGCGATATCAGCAAAATAATCTTGTGGATTATTTTGTTGATTTTGAAAATGTTGTTTTAATTTTTCCTGCGTACTTTTATATTCTTCGGGCGATATATTGGGATTTTTTAATTTATTTAATAATTCTTGATTACCTCTCAAATCATTTAATTTATTATTTGACTGCTGATTTAGTCTTTTGGCATTTAATGCTGTCAGCGCATCTAAATCATCAATATCAGCTGGGAATGACTGCGCTTCTTTTCTTTTTTGAAAATCGGCTTCTGCGATGCTTTCTAAATTAGTAACATGCTGTTGAATTGTGTTTAATTGCGCCTGTTGCGTTGGACTGAGTCCGCTTTGCTGATTTTTCGCCACTAGCTCGAAAAACTGCATCATATCATTATGGTATTGCATTTTTTGTGCTTGATTAATATTGCTTGAAGAAAATACTTTTTGTTGCGCAATGGATTCACGCGGAATACCGAATGACCGAACATAACCTTCAACTGAATTTCGTATCGATTCCGAATGCATGGCAGCCGCGGTACCAACAGCGGCTGCGCCCAGTTTAGAAGATTTAAACAATACTTCAGCAGTCCACACTGAACCCGTCAAAAACAGATACTCAGCCATTTTTCCTGCAGGAACAGCTTGGTTAGCGATTAATGTTCTTAAACGCATATTGCCTTGCTTCAAAAAATAATCGGCTTTTTGCGCAGCATCTGCAGCGCCATATAAACCATTTTTCCAAAGTTGCTCCGCTGCTTGATTGAATTTTTGCTGTTCCGATGTTGATGTTCTCATATTGACGATACTCAAAATGTACATTTCATGATAAAAAAGTATCGAGACTATATCATTCGTTAATCGAGATATGAAGTAAAATGCACGCATCCTAAGACACATTATCCAATGCAAAAATCGGCAGCATAATCGCCAGCACAATATATAAAACAATGCCGCCCATCACGATAATCATCAAGGGTTCAAACAACGTTAATACAGTTTGAATTAATCCTTCAACATCCTTTTCTAAATAATTTGCCGATTTTTCCAGCATTTTATCGAGTTGTCCGCTCGACTCTCCGCTGGCTACCAGGTGCAAAAACATCGGCACAAAACAATGCGTTCTTTGTAATGCGATATGTATCGGCGAACCTTCGCGCACCTGCACAATCGCCTGCATAATTTTTTCATGCATCGGCAAAGGCTTTACTAACCCTGCTGCTGCATGCATTGCCTCTAACACAGGCACAGCAGCTGCATTTAATATCCCCAGCGTTCTACCAAATCGCGCACAATTAATCGTTTTAATTGCACGACCAATCACGGGTAATTGCAATAATATGGCATCTACTTTTCGACGAAACGATTTGCGTCTTAATGATCTTATCCAGAAAAAAATAAATAATATAATGGCAATAATTAAATAAAATCCATCGTGTTGCACAAATTGACTGATACTGATTAAAATAGTGGTTGCCAATGGCAAAGTTTGATTGGTCTGACTAAATACCGCAATAATTTTCGGCACAACATAAATTAATAAAAAAGTAACGATGGAAAGTGAAACCGTCATCATCATCATCGGATAAATCAAAGCTTGTTTTATTTTTTGGCGAATATAATGCTGCTTTTCCGTGTATTCTGCAAGTTGATCCAAGACCTGGCCCATTTTTCCCGTGCGCTCGCCGGCAGCAACGGTTGTACGATAAAGTGCTGGAAATACTGCAGGAAAATCACCCAGGCCATCGGCCAATGTATATCCTTCCAATACTTTTGCTCGAACACCCAGCAAAATTTCTTGAATTGATTGTTTTTCTGTTTGTTCTGAAACGGCCGTTAACATTTCATCAATTGGCAAACCTGCTTGCGATAACGTCGACATTTGTCGCGTAATCAATGATAAATCTGCAGCGGAAATCTTTCGCAAGCCCCAACGAAAACCGTTTTTTTTTGCCGCTTCACTTAGTTTTTGTTGACCCGCAACAACTGAAACTGAAATCGGCGTTAATTGTTTTTCACGCAATTGCTCTCGCACCAAGCGCGCAGAATCACCTTCTGCAACACCCTTAATGCGTTTGCCAGATTTGTCGAGGGCGGTGTATTGAAATGCGGTCACGATACCATCTTATCCCATTGCTCAAACAAATAAAACGGCACATTCAAAATGCCACGGTCGCGTTTTAAATTCATAGGCGAACATCGAATTGATATCACAGGTTTGTATTTATCCGCATAAACCAATAAACTTTTTTTTCGGGATGATTCACCTGATTTCACTTCAACAGGATAAATATTATCATCATTTTGGATAATAAAATCTAACTCTGCTTTTCCTTCGCTGCTCCAATAATACAATTCCTGATTTTTAATCGACAGCATTTGCGCAACACTGTTTTCCGCAATAGATCCACGAAACTCTTGAAATAACACATCACCATGAATAACTGTCTTTGCCGATAAATTAGTCATCGCACCCAGCAAGCCGACATCCAATAGATATATTTTAAAAAAATTAAAGTGCATATATGCTTTTAATGGGATTTTTGGTGTTGAAATATTAAATACTTTATAAATTAATCCTGCTTCAAACAACCACTGAATTGCCATTTCAAATTCCTTTACGCGCGCACCTTTTCGAACAACCGAATAAATAAATTTTTTATTTTCTTTCGCTAATTGGCTTGGAATAGACTGCCATACTTGATTAATACGCATAATTTGATCTGCTGGTGCATGTTTTGAAAAATCCAACTGATAACCATTTAATATTTTTTTCTGAATTTCTCGTGCTCTATTTAAATCTTGAAATTCGATATAATCTGCCATCGCTTCCGGCATACCACCTACATAAGAATAAATTTTAAAATACCGCATCAATTTATCATGTAGAATTTCTGGAAGAGGTTCAATTTTTTTTATTTCACTCATGTAATTTTTTAATTGTGTTTCATTTAACGCATCCAAAAATTCTGAAAAACTGAATGGGTATAAATGCAAAAAATCTACTTTGCCAACGGGAAACCCTCTTGTATGCGATAGCTTTACACCCAACAAGGAACCCGCAGCACAAATATGATAATCACTTGCTTTTTCACAGAAATATTTCAGGCTATTTAATGCATTTGGACATTCTTGCACTTCATCAAAAATAATTAATGTCTTGTGTGGGAGAATTTTTACATTTTTTTCAATTGATAACACCTTAATGATATTGTGCGGATCAAGACTCTTTGAAAACAGGGAGTCTAGGGTCGGCATGTCTTCAAAATTTAGGTACACATAATTCAAATATTCTAGCTGCCCAAATACATGCAAAACGTGAGTTTTGCCCACTTGACGTGCCCCCATCAGCAATAATGGTTTGCGCTTTGGGTTTGTTTTCCATTTCTTTAATGAATTCAATATATTACGATTCAACTTTATAACCCCTGTACTATTTTTTATAAAGAATAGGGCAGTGTAACATAAATAGGTGCATAAAAGTGTGGTATTTTACGTTTTTAGGTTCCTAAAAGTGTGGTTTTTTACGTTTTTAGGTTCATAAAAGTGTTGGTGCAAACGGCTTTAAGCACTCTAAATTAATATAAATACGATTAGTCTATATGTATAATTCAAATATCTTCTGTTGTGACCCGCAACACTTCTTCAATCGTCGTCTCACCTTCACGAATTTTTCGAAATCCATCCTGTCTCATACTTTTACTGAATGTTCTCGCATGCTGTTCCATACCCGCTTCACTTTCATTGGCATGAATCATTGCTTGCAGCTTGGTATCAACCGCAATGACTTCATAAATACCCGTGCGCCCATAAAATCCTGTATTGGCACAGCGTTCACATCCTTTTGGACGACAAATCCTAACAGGCTCACCACTTTTAATTTCAAGTAATTGTCGCGTGCGCTCATCTGCCATTTCAGCCTGCTTGCAATGCGAACACAACACACGCACTAAACGCTGTGAAATAAGGCCAATAATCGTTGATGACAATAAAAACGGTTCCGCTCCCATATCACGCAAACGCGTAATTGCACCAATCGCGCTATTTGTATGTAAGGTAGATAACATTAAATGTCCTGTTAAACTCGATTGAATCGCCATTTCAACTGTTTCCCTATCTCGAATTTCACCAACCATCACAATGTCAGGGTCTTGCCGCAAAATAGCGCGTAATCCCCTGGCAAATGTCATGCCAATTTTCGGATTCACTTGCGTTTGCCCAATCCCTGTTAAGTAATATTCAATGGGGTCTTCAATCGTTAAAATATTGCGTGTTGCATCATTCAATGTATTTAACATCGCATATAACGTTGTTGTTTTTCCAGACCCGGTTGGTCCTGTCACTAATAAGATGCCATGCGGCGCAGCAATTAAATTTTTAACAACTGGCAATATATCATTCGGCATTCCTAAACGCATTAAATCCAAGGGCGCAGCTTCTTTATCCAGTAAGCGCAACACAATTCGCTCGCCGTGATGTGCAGGAATGGTTGATACCCTGACATCGACCGCACGTCCTGCAATGCGCAATGAAATACGTCCATCTTGCGGCAAGCGTTTTTCTGCAATATCCAGCTTTGCCATAATTTTCACACGTGAAATTAACAAAGGTGCTAATCCACGTGGCGGCTCTAACACTTCACGTAACAATCCGTCAATTCGAAATCGAATAACCAAACGATCATCAAATGTTTCAAAATGAATATCGGATGCCGACTGTTTAATTGCCTGCGTTAATATCGCATTAATTAAACGAATCACCGGCGCATCATCTTCTGTTTCTAATAAATCCGCTGTTTTTGGCAAGGTTGACATCATTTTTTGCAAATCAAAATCTTCTTCAATATCTGTCATTGCTGCCATCGCAGAGTGCGTGGTTGTTTCATACGCCTTCGATAATAATTTTTCAAAATCGGCCTGCAAAATAGGCTGTAATTTCAGAGGTTTTTGAAAGTAACGGCGCAACTCAATTAATATGTCTGGATTAATGGTAGGCAAATAACAAATAGAAACTGAATCAGCCGTTTCTGATTGCAAAAAAACACCGTTTCGCTTTGCAAAATGAAATGAAAGACGGCGTTTAATGGGTTGTTCTGTTAACAAATTATAGTCTCTCATAATTTACTGCTTCATTTAAATAAAATAAATGATTATGGATATGCGTAGCTAAAGCATATTCATAATCTGCGAGTAATACAATCACTGACCACTTGGCGCTGGCAAGCGCACAGGCATCGCCGGCATGGGTCTGGGTAAAATCACCGCACTTTCACCCAACGCTGGCAACAACGGCATCGCATCCGTTGATAAACGCTTTCCTGTTTGCATTTCAATTTGCTGATGACGAACATACGCATAACGATTCATCGTTTGCTTATGTTCAAGATGCTTAGACATGATAATCGGACGAATAAAAACCATTAAACTTTTTTTATCCATCGTAGTTGTATCGTATCGGAATAAACGACCAATCAAAGGCAAATCACCTAAAATAGGCAGTTTTTGCGTTGTTTTTTCTTGCTCATTACTAATTAAGCCCCCCAACACTAAAATATTACCGCTATGCACCAACACCGATGTTTTTATTTTTGTCGTATTAATCACAGGATTATCTTGGGTTGTTTGTGCTGCAGTCGTGCTTGTTGCAAGACTATTATCTTCTTGTAATAATTCCAAACGAATCATTCTATCTGGGCTCACGTGTGGCACCACATCCAAACTCAAGGCTACATCTTCACGCTGAATCGTATTAAAAGGTGTCACTACATTTTGATCTGGATTGCCCGTGGTTGTCGCCGACGCACCTTGATACGAACGATTTGGAACACCAATATTTTGGCCATCCAAAATCGTCGCTTTCTGATTATCCAATACAACAACTGAAGGCGTCGACAAAATATCAGAAGAACCATCGCTTTTTAATGCTTGTAATAACGATAATAAATTGCCATCCGGCAAAAAACCAAAACTGTGATTGGCATTCATTGCAAAGGCATCAGGGCTGGCTACTGCCGCTGCAGTACTTATCGTTGCCGCTGTTGCACCCGCTGTTGTCGCTGCTGCCACTGCCGATGCAGCAGAAGCCGCATTAGACGTTCCCCAAATAATGCCCAACTGATTTAATAAATTTTCATCCATATTAACAATAATAGCTTCAACCAATACTTCACGTGGCCGCGAATCTAGCCGGTAAATCACATTAGCCAAGCTATTTAACATCGCTTTTGGTGCGTGCATAATAATCGCATTGGTCGTATTTTCCGCTTGAATAGAAACATTACTTTCATCCGCTGACATATCTGTTTTTTTTCCACCCGGTGATTGTGCTTGAGATGCTGCCATACCTTCCGCAATTTTTGTAAGAATCGGCGCTAATTTTTTTGCAGATAAATAATTTAGCGGAATAACTTTAGTATCATCTCCTCCCGATCCTTTTTGATCAAGCTTATTAATTAAATTGCGCATCACTAATTGATTCGCTAAATTCGCGCTAATTAAAATACTATTATTTTCTTCATCAGGTGCTAAGGTTGCATTATTCGCACTACCTTGCGCAGCATTTCCACTTTGCAAAGCTCGAATAACCGAAACCATTTTTTCAGCACTTGCATAACGTAAATGCACAACAGAAATTTGATTGGTATTGCTTGAATCCATTTGATGAACAACACTCACCAAGCGCGCAATATTCGATGCAGTTCCTGCTAAAATTAATGCGTTAGAAGGCAGATAAGCTGTTACGCTGCCTGATTGCGACATTAAAGGCCGCAAAACAGGCACCAATTCCGTTGCAGAAACATGATTCACTGGTACAACACGCACAACAATTTCATCGCCAAATCCCGGTTTCGCGTTCGTGGCGACATCGCGCGATAAAGCATTACCATCCATCGACGGGACAATTTTAATGACACTACCCGATGGAATAGCAACATACTGCAGCAACTGCAACATTGATAAAAAAACTTGATATAACTCATCTGGCGTCATGGGGTTTTGTGAAACCAAGGTAATTTTGCCATGCACACGCGGATCAATAATAAAATTTTTACCCGTTAAAACAGAAATAGTTTGAATAACGGCGCGAATATCAGCATTTTTTAAATTCCAAATTTGAGCATCAGAAGCAGTCGTGCTACTTGCAACAGAAGAAACTGGGATAATAGGCGAAATAGCCAAGCTCTGTGTCACCAACACAACCAGAAGACATAAAACACAGCGAAGCAATCGCTTTTGGTGCATGAGAGATACCCTAGCAGTCATTCTCGCGAAGTAGAGAATCTTTAGATTTAAAAGCCGTACTTTACCACGCTCTTTCAGAACTTGTCTTGAAAATTAATTTCGACACAACTTTAACAATTTCCCAGGTATCTCTCCTAGGACGATAATAACTCACGCGCGCATGCGTTGGATAACAAGATTGAATGTTTACATAATCAACCGCGAACCCAGCACGCGCGGCCGCAACCAATATTTCCGTTTCAAAAGCAAAACAACCGGCTGTATTGGGACGTGTAGAATAACACTTTAAAAAAGAAACGGGGTAATAACGATAGCCAGATTGCGTATCAATTAAGCGCTTTCTTGCCGCACATGAAATAAAAAAATCCGCAATTTTATTCGCCAATAATCGCATTTTGGGTGCACGTTTAGTATGAATGCGACGCGCTCCAATAATTAATGCATCAGGATGTTGTGCAATTTTTTCAAAAAATTTAGGTAAGTCATCAGCATCATGCTGGCCATCTGCATCCAACGTAATCACCCCCTGATATTTTTTTTCAATTGCCACATAAAACCCTTTCAACAAAGTCAAGCCTTTGCCTTCATTTTTGGCATTTGATATAACAATGGCGGCTGTTTTTTTTAAAATTGCAAGCGTATTATCTGTTGAACCATCATCAACAACCAACACTTGCGAAGAGTATTGCAAACAACGATCGACAATTGACGCGATCGTTGTTTCTTCGTTATAGGCAGGAATTAAAATTAAGTGTTCTTCCATGAATGTTTTTTATTCCATTTCATTTTTATATTGCCCCAATGTTGCCAAATGATTTAATTTCGCACGTTTCAAAAAAACATCTTGCGCTGTTTTCACATTTTCTTTTTTGCCACGCCACGCGTCCATACACGGTTCTTGTAATGCCCTTGCATATGAAAAACTTAAATGCCACGGTAAATTGCCAGTGGCATTCATTGCTTGCAAATGTTGCGTTGCTTGCACGGGTGTTTGTCCACCCGACAAGAAATTAATGGATGGAACCGCTGCAGGAACAGCCCGTTTTAATACACGCAATGTTGCTTCTGAAACTTGCGCAACAGTCGATTGGTTTTTAGATTTTTTGCCTGAAATAACCATGCTAGGTTTTAAAATAATATATTCTAAAATCACACCATATTTACGCATTGCTTTAAAAACTTTATGTAATGCTTTTTCAGCCACTTTTTCGCATTGCTCGATAGTGTGATCACCATCAATTAAAATTTCGGGTTCAACAATGGGAACAATACCATTGTCTTGACACAATTGTGCGTAACGCGCTAAACCAATGGCATTAAATGATTTCACAATTTTGCACGGTGTTTTTTCACCAACTTGATACACTGCACGCCATTTTGCAAATCGTGCACCTTGCGTTTTATATTTTTGTAAACGTTCAGCTAAGCCATCTAAACCTTGTGTGACTTGTTCCGGATTGGTTGCGCTAACAGCAATTAATCCTTTATCGACTTTAATGCCAGGCACAATATGATTGTCTTGTAAAAATTTTGCAAAAGGCACGCCGCTTAATGTAGATTGATTTAATGTTTCTTCGAATAAAATCACACCACTGATATAATCATTTAAATGGGGCGCTGTTAGTAACAAATCACGGTAAGTTCGGCGCGTTTCCTCGGTTGATGAAACGCCAACGGATTCTAAACGTTTGGTGATCGTTGCAACGCTTTCATCTGCCGCCAACAATCCTTTTCCACGCGCGGTTAATTGCGCAATCGTTGCTTGTAATTCAGAAATGTTACTCATGGTTAATCCTCATCAAAAATTGGTTTAGAAAGCATAACATAGATTAGCGCCGTGTCTAGACACTCATACTGTCACTTTTATTGATATCACCGTGAAAAATGGAGTGAATACATTAATTTCGATTCAAATTGAATCTCATTTTACCATTAACAATTCATCCCAGCTTGTTGTGTATCTAAAACTACGTCGACTCGACTTTACTGTCCAGGTTTTTTCTGTCCCTTCTGATGCTAAAAACAGCGTTTGCGCACCCCATTTTTTATTAATCTCATCTAATACAGACATCATTTTTTGATTGTCTTCACTTTTATTTTGCGCAAATAAATCATTTTGTTGAATGTGATCAGGCATTAGATTCAACAATACAATACCCACTTTTTGATAATGGTAACCGCGCTTGAATAATTTTTTTAATAATTTAATGGCGACAGCGGTTATCAGAACAGTATCATTACTCGGAAATAATAAAATTTCCTGATCACGCGCACTATAAAATTCATTTGCTTTGCCAAATCGACTGGTTTGTAAATAAACACAAATAGCGTGTGCTTTTGTTTGTTGATTACGCGCTTTTTTGCATGCATTAGCAGCATAGCTGCTAATTGCTTCTAATAAATCGCTTATTTCAGTCACTTTCTTTCCAAATGACCTCGAACAAATAATATTTTTTTTACTGTGCGTTTCTTCAAGTGAAACACAAGACATCCCTTTTAATTCCATCACGGTACGCTCAATCATGACGCTAAAATGTCTTTTTAAAAAAGCAACAGGTTGATCGCATAATTCAGTGGCTGTTTTAATATGCAATTGGTTTAATTTTTCAGCAGATTGTTTTCCAACACCCCAAATATCTTTCACTGGAAAATAATTCAAAATAATGCTTCGCACATTTTGTAAACGCAAATCATAAACACCTACTGCTGCATTTTTCTTTGCAATATTGGTTGCTGCTTTTGCCAGTGTTTTTGTAGGTGCTAATCCTATCGATACCGGAATGCCAACATTTTTAAAAAGTATTTCTTTTATTTTTATTGCATAATTTACTGGATTTACATTTAAGCGATCTAACCGTAAAAACGCTTCATCAATAGAATAAATTTCCATATCAGGGCATAACGCATGCAATGTTTTCATTACTCGATTAGAAATATCGCCATACAAGGCAAAATTAGACGATAAAGCGTTAACCTTATGCTGACGGCACAATTTTTCAATTTGAAAATAGGGTTGTGACATTTGAATACCCAGTGATTTTGCTTCATTGGAACGGGCAATAACGCACCCATCATTGCTGGATAAAATAATTAACGGTTTATTATTTAATTTGGGATTAAAAATACGTTCGCATGACGCGTAAAAATTATTGCAGTCAACTAAGGCAAAGCAAATGTTAGAGTGCGTGGATAACATAGGTTACCACTCCCCAAATGGAAAAATCTTGTAATTCTTTAACAAGAATAGGTTTGAAATCTTTATTTTCAGGCATTAAAAATAACACATCATTTTTTATACTGAGTCGCTTAACCGTGAGCTCACCATCAACAACCGCAATAATAATTTTGCCGTTAACGGGGTTAATACTGCGATCAACAATTAAAATATCATTAGGGAAAATACCTACCTCTTTCATCGATTCACCCTGTGCTCGGACAAAAAAGGTGCTTGCTGGACTTTTGATAAGATGCGAATTTAAATCGAGTTGCGCTTCAATATGATCGTCTGCAGGCGATGGAAACCCGGCAGAGACTTTATTACTATACAGTGGCAATTGATGGCCATTGGTTTGCACGTAAGTAATGACACGATCCACCATATTGACCGGAACACGCATCACCTGTGTTGACGCTTGATATTTACCAGAGCCTTTTGGTCGCCCTGCCCCGCTACGTTTGCCGCCATGTTTCATATCATGCTTCTTGAATTATGTTACATAATTCAAGATAGCATGCAGAAACACAAAAGAAAACTGAAAAAGTCAGTATCTGGCATTTACCCATCAAACCCATTAAGATACACATCAAATCAAGACAAAGAGAACTGACATGAACATCCTCGGCATTTCAGCTTACTATCATGACAGCGCAGCCGCATTAATCCAAAATGGCAACATCATCGCTGCCGCACATGAAGAACGCTTTACCCGTCAAAAACACGACGAACGCTTCCCTGAAAATGCTATTCACTATTGTTTATCTGCAGCGAATTTAACACTTGACGACATTGATTTTATCGCATTTTATGACAAACCATTATTGACCTTTGAAAGATTAATCGAAACGTATTTAACTTTCGCGCCCAAGGGATTTAAATCTTTCCTAAAGGCCATGCCGGTTTGGTTAAAAGAAAAATTATTTTTAAAAAGCGAATTACAAAAAGCGCTAAAAAAATTAGGTGGACTTAAAAAATTAAAAGCACCCATTTTATTTACGCAACATCATCAGTCGCATGCTGCATCCGCTTTTTTTCCATCGCCTTTTGAAGAAGCTGCCGTGCTGTGTTTAGATGGCGTTGGCGAATGGGCAACAACATCATTATGGCTCGGAAAAGGCAATACATTAAAACCGCAATGGGAAATTAAGTTTCCGCATTCACTTGGCTTGCTTTACTCTGCATTCACTTATTTTACTGGCTTTAAAGTAAATTCTGGTGAATATAAATTAATGGGATTAGCACCCTATGGCGAACCAAAATACGTTGATATTATTTATAAATATTTAATTGATGTGAAAGATGACGGCACCTATCGCTTAAATTTAGACTATTTCGACTATCCTGTCGGCTTGAAAATGACGAATGATCGCTTTGCAAAATTATTTAAAAGACCCGCCAGACAAAGCGAAGCCCCGATCACACAACAAGATATGGATTTAGCCAAATCCATTCAAGTTGTCACTGAAGATATTGTCATGAAGTTAGCGAAAAATATTAAAGCGGAATATGGCGTTAAAAATTGTTGTTTGGCAGGTGGCGTTGCCTTAAATTGCGTAGCCAATGGCAAAATAGCCAAAAGTAATTTATTTGAAAACATCTGGATTCAACCTGCAGCAGGGGATGCCGGTGGCGCACTCGGTGCAGCACTGATGGTTTGGCATGAACAGTGTGGCCAACCCAGAAATATTAACTTAAATGATTCAATGCAAGGTGCTTATTTAGGACCGTCTTTTTCCAATGATGAAATTATACAATATTTAAAAACAGTCGGTGCGCATTTTACGGTATTGTCAGATGACGATTTATTAAATAATACAGTGGATTTATTATCCAAAGAAAAAGTGATTGGCTGGTTTCAAGGACGCATGGAATATGGTCCTCGTGCACTCGGCAATCGCTCTATTATTGGCGATGCGCGTAGTCAAAATATGCAGTCGGTCATGAATTTAAAAATTAAATTCCGTGAATCATTTCGTCCTTTTGCGCCCGCAGTTTTAGCGGAAAAAGCGACAGAGTGGTTTGATATTAACCATAAAAGTCCATACATGCTGTTAGTCGGCGATGTGCAACCGGCGCACTTAATCAAATCGAATGATAAAAAAGTTGGCTTAGATCAATTAAAATCCCTACGCAGCACCATTCCTGCTGTAACCCATGTTGATAATACGGCGCGCGTGCAAACAGTGCATGCAGAAACCAACCCGCGTTTTCATGCTTTAATTAAAAAATTTGATGAAAAAACAGCCTGCCCAGTTTTAATTAATACATCGTTTAATGTACGCGGTGAACCGATTGTTTGCACGCCAATTGAAGCTTTTCGCTGTTTTATGACGACACACATTGACGCGTTAGTGCTTGAAAATGTGGTGCTATTAAAAGAAAAACAATCCGATCAATTAAAAGCGCAGTATACAACAGGCGAAACAGTGGGAGTTGATTGATGACTGAATTAAAAAAATTTGGATTTATTTTTTCAGGATATTATTTCGCTGTGCTTGCTTTTTTTATCTGGCACCATCATCCCATCGCACTGCTTGCCTGGACTATATTATCCATTGTTTTGGCATGTACATTCTTTTTTCCCTACTTTTTAACACCGTTAAAATGTCTTTGGGACGGTATTTTAAAAACATTAAATTATATTAATACGCGATTATTATTTGGCATTTTATTTTTTGTTATTTTTACACCCATTGCATTAATAAAAAAATTATTGGGTAAGGATGCGATGGGGTTGCAGTATGATCCCCATTTAAAAACGTATCGTACAGACTGCAGAAACACGCACAATGATTTACGGAGACCATACTGATGTTTGAATTATTAAAGGATTTATGGGGGTTTTTACGTGCACGTAAAAAATTTTGGTTGTTACCGATTATTCTTATTATGCTGTTGCTGGCAGTATTAATTGTGATTTCGCAAAGCACGGTTGTAGCGCCGTTGATTTACACCATATTTTAATACGCAGGAATCTCTGATCATGAACACATTCTTCAAAAACTTTTTTTTATTGTTACTCACCACGCTCATCACATTATTCATCGCAGAAGGCATGGTACGCGTTTTCTATCCACAAGAAATGTCTGGGTCGATTAAAGCATTGTCATCTTTAGGTTATGCTTTAAATCGCAGCTATGGCAGCGCTTCCATTCAACAAGGCACTTCACGTTTTGTGCATTATCATTTTTACCCACCCGCGTTGCGTGATACAAAAATAAATCCAAATGCCATTCATATTTTAGCATTAGGTGACAGCATGACATTCGGCTGGCTGCAACCCTTTAAAAAAACGTATTTATACCATCTTCAAAGCAATTTAAATCATCACTTTGGCAATAACCAATATCAAATTTTAAATGCGGCATCAGGTGGTTGGGGAACAGCAGAATGTTTAGCGTATTTAAAACAATTTGGCGCGTTAACGCACCCAAAATATGTTTTGGTATTTATTGATTCAGACGACGTAGGTCGTGCTGTTGCTTTAAATATTTTTAAATTGCAAAGCAAACATTCCTACGCACTCACTTCTAATTTTCGTCCTTTCCCACATGCACGAATAAAAGAATTTTTAAATCAAGGACGTTGGTATAATTTTTTATTAGAACATTCTCAATTATTTCAATTAATCAGAAATGTATTTATCAAACAAGCATCGAGTGCCAAGGCCAACCAAGTCTTTATGGATGAACATCAACATAAAAATCATTTTTCACTTGTATTTCAACGCGGGCCTGACACACAAGAACAATTAAATTACGCTGTTGCATTGGGCAATGCACTTTTTTATCAAATTAATCAATGGTGCGTGCAACACCGTGCAAAATTATTGGTGGTAACGACGGGGTATAATGCATTTTACAAACCCAACGCAAAAGATCCAACGCAAGCATTTTTAAAGCAAGCGCCAGTATTTTTTCAATCTCAAAAAATCGCATTTTATGATATTGCGCCACAGTTTAAAAATGCTGTTAAAAATAAGGTGTTTCAATTGCCGGGGGATAGCCATTTAAATGATTTTGGTGATCAGACGGTGGCGAATTTGGTGTGGCCATGGTTGGTAACAAATTTGACTCAGCGCACCTACCCGGCTTTTCAAAGGAAATCAAGATAATTGTTTTTTAAAAAATAATCTTTAATACAGCAATATTTAACGTAAATGAAATTGAGAATGGTGTTGAAATGCATTGGGGGCTGTGCAAAAATAATCACACACAGCATTAGAGGCACTGACTGGAATTATCCCTGTTTTACCGATGGACATAATACTTGTCACTAACAACACAAAAAATTTCAACGTGTTCCAAACTTAAAAATTGAAAATTGGATTTAACTTAAGGATGAAAAAATTATGCAATACATCGAAGCCAATTTATTACAAAACGAAAAACTGATTTACTCTGTGCGTCCGCACTGGATAATTTTTTCTTCGGCAGCCTGGGCAATTCTTTTTGCATTGCTTCTTTTACTTTATTCTCCCCCGATATTGTATATTCGTGTTTACGATATTTGGACACTGCGCGATGTTGCAATTGCCGCCTTAGTTTGCATGGGTGGATATTGGTATATTAGCGCCTATATTTATTTTAAAACTTCAGAATATGGCGTCACGAATAAACGTGTGGTAATTAAGGTTGGCTGGATTCAGCGTCGATCATTAGAGTTATTACTGGATAAAGTAGAAGGTGTCTTAGTAGATCAAACATTAATGGGACGTATTTTTAATTATGGTGGGATTACTATCATCGGAACTGGCGGAACAAAAGATGCTTTTCCTTTTATCCCTAATCCATTATTATTTCGAAAAAACACGCAGCAAGAAATTGAATATTTTGAGGAAAATCTTCGCAAATCCTCGTAGCGTAAAGAAATGACATATCCGCCTTAGGGACGTGCACGAAATAACTTTTACAACTGACATCCCCACATTGACGTTATCTTGATGTATTCTTCATTCGGAAATGTTTGAAATACTGACGAGTATTCCTGCACATTTCCTCAATCAGAATACATCAATCTAACGCCAATCTGGGGCGTCAGTTGTAAAAGTTATTCCGTGCACGTCCCTTACAAGCAATTTTGCTTAGGAACATGAAGCGGATACTGAAAATTCAAAAATCTTTATGCAGCATTCCCGCAACTTCTCTTGCTAATTTTGGCACTAAAAATCCAGGTAGTTGTTTTTTTATTTCATGCATTAGCTGCTTTGCCTTTTCTTCTGACACATCAAAATGCGCCGCGCCATCTACCTTATCTAGCAAATGCAAATAATAGGGCAATACACCCGCTTCAAATATTTTTTTACTTAAATTAATTAATACCTTAGAATTATCATTGATATTTTTTAATAATACAGATTGATTCAGCAATGTGACATTTTCTTGACGTAATTTTTTTAATGCTGAAAAAACAGCATCATCTATTTCATTTGCATGATTACAATGCAAAACAATTATTTTCTGAAAACGCGATTTTCGCATCCATTCAATCCACTCATCCGTTACGCGTTGTGGAATCACAATCGGTAGCCGCGTATGGATACGTAGTCTCTGTAAATGCGGAATTTCTTCTAATTGTGTTACCAATTTAGAAATTGAACAATCCTTCAGAAGCAATGGATCACCGCCACTGAAAATCACTTCTTCAATCGTATTGTCGTCACGAATATAATTTAATGCCCTGGCATAATTTTCTCGGCTGGGAATATTATCTGAATAAGGAAAATGGCGACGAAAACAGTAGCGACAATTAATTGCGCAGCCGCCAGTTAATGTCAGCAACACTCTGCCATGATATTTATGCAACAATCCAGGCACCGGATTTTTTTGAAGATCTGAAACAGGGTCTGACATATATCCGGGAAATTTTTGTATCTCCACTGCTTGCGGCAATATCTGTAACAGTAAAGGATCATTCGGATTGCCTTTTTCCATTCTAGACACAAATTCACGCGGCACACGCAGTGAAAATGATTGCTGTGCTCTTGTCAAATCAAACTGAGGCATCTCTAAATCCAAAAACCTGTAAAGATCTTCTGTACAGGTAATCGCATTTGAAAGTGCATTTTGCCATGTAGGATGTATTGTCATGGCGAGTACCGTAGCGGAATTGAATGTTAATGTCTAATAATTTTCAAGCCTTCTTTTTCCAATTGCTTTAACAAATTGGTTTGCATGATTTTTTCTATCAATTCTTTTTTATTAACACAGCCCAATTTTAATTTAAGATTTTTAACATAAAATTCAACCGTACGTGAAGATAAGGCTAGTTTATGTGCTGTTTGCGGAATGGTTAAACCTTGCACGATCCAAAACAGGGATTCGGCTTCACGCTTAGTAATATAAACATTCGGATATTTTTTTCCTAAATAATAATTTCGCAAATCACGCGTTTCTTTTTCGTCCTCTACAAAATAATCCGGAGCAACAAAATAACTTTCATCATGTAATAAACCATTATTCGTATATAAAAATGCGTGTGAACTATCATTTTTATGCAACACTTCATCAATAACTGAATTCCAATAATGCATGATTAATTTCCTTGTTTTAAACACAGACGTGAAGCTTAGATGGACATTTAAGTGCTGTCAATACCGTGTTTTTGCAAGAAATATTAAGAGAGCATTAATTTCTAAATTATGCTTCTAAACGATTAAAATAGCCCTATAATCCTAGATTCGGCAGTTGAAACCTGCTGCAGAGGCTGAAAAAATTACAGGGGAAAATAAAATGAGAAATAATAATCACAATGACTGCAAGAGCATGATATTTAATGCTGCCAAAATAGCTTTACTACCAACTGTCTTTGCCGGTTTTTTAACATTGATTTTTAATATGGCATATCCAGAAACACTATCAAATCCCAATGAAGCAACAATCAAGGTGGCAACAGCAACCTTTTTTTCTTTAACGACTACTTTTGTTATTAGCAGCGCATTGAAAGAGGTTTCGGATTATTTGCTAGAGTCTTAATAGGCAGCATTAAACGCTATTTTACACTGTGTTAAACACCAACTGATCCGCTTCACAATCAACTTGAATCGTATCGTTCGGTTTAAATTTGCTCGATAAAATAGCTTGCGCCAATGGGTTTTCTAAATATTGTTGAATAGCCCGCTTTAATGGCCGAGCACCATATACCGGATCAAACCCTGCATTAGCAATAAAATTCAACGCCGAATCGGATATATTTAATTTATAATTTAATTCATGTAAACGTTGCTGAATTTTTTGAATTTGAATTTTAGCAATATTAATAATTTCCTTTTTATCAAGCGCATGAAACACAACAGATTCATCAATGCGATTAATAAATTCCGGGCGAAAACTTTTTCGCACAATTTCCATTACCAATTCCTTCATTTTTGCGTAAGACTCATTTGAAAATTCCTGAATAATCTCCGAACCCAAATTTGATGTCATCACGATCACCGTATTTTTAAAATCAACCGTGCGTCCTTGACCATCCGTTAATCGGCCATCATCCAATACCTGCAATAAAATATTAAATACATCAGCATGCGCTTTTTCAATTTCATCCAATAAAATAAGAGAATAAGGCTTGCGGCGAACGCTTTCCGTTAAATAACCGCCTTCTTCATAGCCAACATATCCTGGTGGCGCTCCAATTAATCGCGCAACAGAATGTTTTTCCATAAATTCGGACATATCAATTCGCACCATCGAATCAACCGTATCAAATAAAAATAATGATAGGGCTTTGCATAACTCTGTTTTACCCACTCCCGTTGGCCCTAAAAATAAAAAGGATCCAATGGGTTTATTGGGGTCTGACATGCCTGCTCTAGATCGACGAATGGCATTGGCCACCGCATTAACCGCTTCATTCTGCCCAATCACGCTGTCGTGCAGTACTTTTTCCATACGCAATAATTTTTCTTTTTCGCCTTCTAACATGCGTGAAACGGGAATATGCGTCCACTTTGAAACCACTTCGGCGATTTCATCTGCGGTGACAGAGGTGCGTAGTAACTTACACTTACTCCGTTCGCTGGCGCTCGCTTCGTGCGTGTCGCCACTTGCATTTGATAGTTTCTTCTCTAGTTCGGGAATAACACCATATTGTAATTCCGACATTTTTGCCAAATCGGAATTTCGTGATGCCTGTTCTAATTGCATTCGCGCTTTATCCAATTCTTCTTTTATTTTTTGTGAACCTTGTAAATTTGCTTTTTCTGTTTTCCAAATTTCCTCTAAATCAGCATATTCTTTTTCTAATTTTTTAATTTCAACATCCAAATCTTTTAATCTTTTTTTGGAGGCCTCATCTTTTTCTTTTTTTAATGCTTCACGTTCAATTTTAAATTGAATTAATTTACGATCAAGCCTATCCAAATCATGCGGCTTAGAATCAATTTCCATGCGAATTTCACTGGCTGCCTCGTCAATTAAATCAATCGCTTTATCCGGTAATTGTCGATCTGTAATGTAACGATGTGATAATGTTGCAGCAGCGACAATAGCAGGATCCGTAATCGTAACGCCGTGATGTACTTCGTATTTTTCTTTTAATCCACGCAAGATAGCAATGGTATCTAATACGGTAGGTTCATCAACCAACACTTTTTGAAAGCGTCGTTCAAGTGCCGCATCTTTTTCAATATATTGGCGATATTCATCTAATGTTGTTGCACCAACGCAATGTAATTCACCACGCGCTAGAGCGGGCTTTAACATATTTCCCGCATCCATCGATCCTTCAGCTTTTCCAGCACCCACCATCGTATGTAGCTCATCAATAAATAAAATAACTTGGCCTTCTTCTTTTGCTAATTCTTTTAAAACCGCTTTTAATCGCTCTTCAAATTCACCGCGAAATTTAGCGCCCGCAATTAATGCACCCATATCCAATGACAATACTTTTTTATTTTTTATTCCTTCGGGCACTTCACCATTTACAATGCGTAACGCCAATCCTTCAACAATAGCGGTTTTTCCAACGCCGGGCTCACCAATTAACACGGGATTATTTTTTGTGCGCCGTTGCAATACTTGAATCGTCCTACGAATTTCTTCATCACGGCCAATCACAGGATCTAATTTTCCCATTCGTGCGCGTTCTGTTAAATCTATCGTATATTTTTCCAAAGCTTTGCGAGTGCCTTCTGCATTAGGATCAGACACTTTTTCATTTCCACGCATTTTCTTTATCGCCTCTTGTAATAATTTTTCTTTAACACCTGATTTTTTCAAATAATCTTGAATAGCGGATTTTGTTTCGAATAATGATAATAAAAATAATTCGCTTGAAATAAACTGATCCTTATTTTTTTGCGCTAACTGATCACAGCGATTTAATAACTGACTGAGTGAATTAGAAAGATGAACTTGTCCGGGTGCACCTTCAACTTTGGCAAAACGACTGATTGCGGTTTGCAATTCGTTTTCTAAAACAGAAATGTTGGCTCCGGCTTGTTCTAGAATTGCCGAGATACTTCCCCCCTCTTGTGCAAGCAATGCCAACAACAAATGCTCCGGCTCGATCACTTGATTATCGTGTCCCAGGGCCATTGATTGCGCGTCAGCTAAGGCTGTTTGGAATAGATTTGTGAATTTGTCCATTCTCATGCGCTGTCCTTATTCACACGCACCCTTCCGGGCGCATTTCTGTGATAATCATACTTTCTATGATAATCCTATTTACACTGCTTGATACTGAATTCCAACTACTGTCTTAAGCGATGCGTCGGATCGCGGCGTTTTTGTAGATGAATTAAATAAACTACCCACACCAAAACTACACGGACTAGCAATAACAGCATCAAACACAACGCGGTCCTTCTCTGAAATTAAATTTAAATTGTCAGACGTCAATGGCGCACTGCCATGCATTGTCATTTTTTCTAATTTACATGCCACCAATTCTAAAGCATTGCTCGCTTTTTCGCATCGTGTTTTTTGTGTTTCATGCGTGTAACTTGATAAACTCGCTTGCAATGACTGTATCGCGCCTTTAATTACCGCCTGCAAATAAAGCATGTCTGCATGATCAAGCACCTGCATCGTTTTTAATTGCAAATCCATTTTACAGGCTAAAAATACTGCTGCAGAAACAAATATTTTTCTGCTGCCTGCCTCAATTTTTGAATCAAGCAACGCTTGACTACTTACTAATTTATAAGCCGCAAACAAGCCAGCCAACACACTATATAATGATGTGCCTATCATCGATGCCATAGGAATGGGCACAGTAAAAGCCATATCCATTTCTTGTACAAACATAGTAAAGTTGTGAACGGGCATGTCAGTCAACCCCCAAAATGCTGGCACTGCCTGCAATACTAAAGGAAAAAAAATAAACGGATATTCAATGGAAATACCCGGGGTAAATAAAATAATCGCTGTCATGCAAGCAGTAACTGCAATAACAGCAGCTGTTACACAAAATATTGCTGCACTCAATAGGCGACGATTTCGAATTTGCTTTGTTGTTGGTAATAACCCAGATACCAATAACGTTCCTGCTTCCGGCGCACCATCATCATGCAATAGACCACGAAATTTCTGATTATCACGCTCTGCTTGTTCAAAAAAAACTTTGAGCTTGTCGCACAATATTTTACATTGATCAATCAACCCCGTCTCTTTAGTTGAAAATGCAGCACGTTCTTTTATGATGTTATAAAAATCTTGAATATTATTACTCAAATCGCCCACATACTGTAATTCCTGAAGAAAACTGTCTGATGAATGACTTTCAGAATTTTGCTCACTCCAACGCTTATCTCGACCTTCCCACCACAAACGAAGCACATTAAAATTATTTTTTATTTCCTGACTGTCTGTTTTAAGTCTCATATCATACCTCTAAGAACGAACATTTAATTCACGCGCCGCTTTCACTTCATCCAATCGTCCTACTGGCGTTGTATATGGCGCACCTTTTAATTTTTCTGGATTTGAATAAGCTTCATCATAAATCATTTTCATGACTTCAATAAATCGATCCAATGTTTTTTTATCCTCTGTTTCAGTCGGCTCAATCAATAAACACTCCGAAATTAAAGTCGGAAAATAGATTGTTGGCGCATAAATACCGAAATCTAACAAACGTTTTGCAATATCTAACGCCGTTATTCCTGTTTTTTGTGTTAAAGGTTTTATGGTAATAATAAATTCATGACTCGCACGTCGTTGCGGAAATGCTAACGTATATCCCACTTTTTCTAATTGCTTCATTAAGTAATTTGCATTTAAAGTAGCAAATTGACTGACGCGTTTCGCCCCGTTTTTTCCCAGCAGGCGTAAATAAATATGCGCACGCAATAAAACGCCGGCATTTCCCATAAAGCACGATAAACGGCCAATTGATTTCGGACATTCTTTTTTCGTCATCCAGTAAAAATGGGACTGCTTTTTGCCTACGATTGGTGTTGGTAAATACGCTTTTAATTTTGCATTCGCAGCAACAGGACCAGCACCTGGCCCACCGCCCCCATGTGGTGTTGCAAATGTTTTATGGCAGTTTAAATGCATCACATCAAAACCCATGTCGCCTGGGCGCGCTCTGCCTAAAATCGCATTTAAATTTGCCCCATCGTAATATAATAATCCACCGGCATGATGAACAATTTCTGCAATTTTTGTAATTTTTCTTTCGAAGACGCCAAATGTTGAAGGATTGGTTAACATGATGCCCGCTGTTTTTTCTGACACGGCTTTTTGTAATGCTTCTAAATCAATATCACCCGTTTTGGTGCAGGTTGGAATTTCTTTAACGGTAAATCCACACATCCGCGCCGAAGCAGGGTTCGTTCCATGTGCCGCATCAGGGATTAACATTTCTGTCCGCGCTGTATCACCTCGATCGCGATGATACGCTGCAATCATCGCAACCCCTGCAAATTCACCTTGTGCACCTGCCATTGGCGTTAATGAAACCGCTTCAAAACCTGTTAATAATGCAATCATATTTTGCAATTCGAAATAATTTTCTAAATTACCCTGTTGATCAGCCACATCTGTTAACGGATGCAAATAAAAATAACCCGGCATGGACGCGATTGCTTTTGCAGAACGCGGATTATATTTCATCGTACAGGAACCAAGCGGATAAAAATTGGTTTCAATCGAAAAGTTTTTTTGAGATAAACGTGTAAAATGACGAACGACATCCAATTCAGCGGTTTGCGGAATGTTGGGTAGCGCTTGTCGTAATAAATGAGATTCCATGTGATTTCCTTTGCCTTCTAAAATTATTAGCGTCATTCTCAACTTTTACAATAATCCTAGAGAGTATTTTTCCAAATCATCTGCTGTTTTTGTTTCCGTCACACAAACCAGCAAACAATTATTTAATTCAGGATAATAATCACCTAAAGCAAATCCCGCTTGAATATTATTTTTTTTCATTGGTTTACTTACTCTAATCACAAATTCATGGAATGTCGGCGCATTAAAAACAATTTCAACCCCTTCTATTTTTGACAATAATTGTTTTAATTTTTCAGTGTTGTCTAAACATTTTTTCGCTACGGCCTGCAAGCCTTTTCCACCTAATAATCGCATATAGATCGTTGCCGCAGTGACTAACAGCCCTTGATTCGTGCAGATATTGGAAGTGGCTTTTGCACGGCGAATATGTTGTTCGCGCGCTTGAAGTGTTAACACGAAACCCATTTTACCATTCGCATCATTTGTACGCCCAACAATTCTACCCGGCAATTGTCGAATATCTTTTTTACGACAACATAAAAATCCAAAATAAGGTCCGCCGCCTGCCAATGGCACACCCAAGGGTTGTCCATCACCACACACAATATCAGCGCCAGAATCACCCCATTTTCCAGGCGGTTTTAACAACGCCATAGCAATCGGATTTACCACTGCAATTAATAACGCTTTCTTTTCGTGCACAATTTTGGTGATGTCATCGACTTCTTCAACACAACCCAAAAAATTTGGCTGTGAAATAATGGCAATATCATATTCTGTATTTTTCAATTGATTTAAATCAACACGACCTGTTTTTTCGTCATAATCCCACTCAATTAATTTAATTATTTCTGGATTAATAATTGTTTTTAATACATCACGATAATGCGGATGAATATTACGTGGAACAAGCACAACAACACCGTCACCAATACGTGCTGCCATTAACACTGCTTCTGCTAATGCAGATGCGCCATCATATAAAGACGCGTTCGACACTTCCATTGCCATTAATTCTGTCATTATTGTTTGATATTCGTAGATAACTTCAAGCGTGCCTTGACTGGCTTCAGCTTGATAGGGCGTGTAGGCGGTATAAAATTCTCCGCGCGTCACAATATCCCACACTGCAGCAGGAATATGATGTTCATATGCCCCCGCACCGATAAAACACGCACCAAAATTAAATTCGGGTGCGCGTTCTGCCAGTAATCGTATTGCAGATAATTCATCCAAGCCTTCGGGCATTTTTTCAATGTCTGCTAATGGCACATCAGATGGAATTTCATCAAATAAATTATCGATTTTTTTAACACCGACAGCAGAAAGCATGTCTTGAATATCATTTTCGGTGTGTGGGATAAAGGGCATATAGTCTCTCATCAATTTCAAGAAAATATCAATATCATCATTTATCTATTCTTCGGAATCAGCGATCGATTCCTTATATGCATCCGCATCTAATAATTCATCAAGCTCTTCAATATTCGAAGGTTTTATACGGCAAATCCAGCCATTTCCATACGGATCTTGATTAATTAATTCAGGGCGTGATTCCAATTGTGGATTCACTTCAACGATTTCACCTGAAATAGGCGCATAAACATCAGCTGCTGTTTTCACCGATTCAACAACCGTCATTTCATCACCTTGATCCATTGATAAATTCATATCAGGCAACTCAACAAAAACCAAGTCACCCAATTGATGTTGTGCATGATCGGTAATGCCAACCACAACGGTGTCGTCATTTTCTAAGCGTACCCATTCATGGCTTTCGGTGTAGTGTAGTTCTCTGGGACAATCTGTCATCGTTGTTCTCCTAAATAAACTTCGGCTTCACTATTTGCACTGGCAACCACGTACTCCGTATTTCAACAAACGCATCCGCTGCATTACAAACAGGAACGCGCGCCAATGCAATTGATTTATTCAGCGTCGGTGAAAAACTACCCGATGTAATTTCACCTTCACCAATATTATCAATTTTTACTTTTTGATGATTACGCAAAACACCGCGTGATTCCAAAACCAATCCTATTAATTGCTGCGAAATGCCTTTTTGTTTTTCTAAAAACAAGGCGTTTTTCCCAATGAAATCACGTGATTCATCTTTAAAAGAAACTGTCCACGCCAAATTGGAAATTAAAGGCGATGTTGTTTCTGTCATGTCAGCGCCAAATAAATTATAGCCTGCCTCTAATCGTAAAGTATCACGTGCGCCCAATCCACAAGGCTGCACACCGGTTGCAATTAATTTTTCCCATACTTTAATTGCTTCAGACGCGGGTAAAATAATTTCAACGCCAGATTCGCCAGTGTAACCTGTGCGGGTGATCATGGTATCAGCGTGCGTGTCAGGCAAAGTGTAAAATTGAAATGGTTTAAGTGCAGCAATTTTTTCTACGATATCTTCATCAAAAATATTTTTAAGTGCTGAAAGAAATTGCGGTCCTTGCAAGGCTAATATGCATAAATCAGCACGCAGTACTAATTGCACATCAAACTGCGTTGCATGCATTTGCAGCCATTGAAAATCTTTATCACGACAACCTGCATTAATCACCAAACGAAAATAATCATTTGAAAAATGATAGACAATTAAATCATCGATCACGCCACCTGATTCATTTAGCATACAGGAATAGAGTGCAGATCCTGTTGCGACCACTGATTTCTGATCTCTGATCCCCGATCCCATTAATTTGGCGACATCATTGGCTAATACGTGACGTAAAAAGGGAACGGTATTTTTACCGCGAATGTCAACGACTCCCATGTGAGAAACATCAAATACTCCAATGTTTTTTCGCACAGCATGATGTTCTGTTATTTGCGAGCCATAATGCAAGGGCATTTGCCAACCGGAAAAATCAACGATTAATGCCTTTGATTTGACATGGCGATCATAAAGCGGTGTTTTTTTGGACACTCTGTTTTCCTGTGTATGTAAAATCCATGGAAAGAAAGAGTGTCAGAATACACGAAGAAAATCAAGTGAGTGAGGAATTATGAAGTAAGACTCTGTATAATGCCAAAGAAAATCACAAAATAGATAGGGGTGGCTATGAGCAGAACCATAATAACATCAAATCAAATTTATCTCAGCGCACAACAAACAGCCGGCAACGTTAGATTAATTATCAGTCCATCACAATTGTCTCATGAAAGTATTTGTCTATCGCGTGATGAATTATTTATATTTCGTTTATTAATGTTACATGTGCTACACGTATCACAAGGATATGAGGGATTACTTTCAATGGTAACAATTTTGCCATTGTATGATATTAATATGCAAATTTTTTCCTTTCTTTATGCTGATATTGTAAAACTGGTTGTACCAGCACCAATTCTTCTGCCACATCAACAATTAGAAATGACAGCATCAGCATTTTTTTATGATGCATCTTCCCCTATCAGTAATGCTAAAACTGCTATTGGCTGGCTAATTGATTACAGCAACAAAAGAAATCGTTTGCAAAATGCTGCAGTTAACGCAGATATAGAAACCTTAAGACGCATTATTAGAAATACTCACCCTGAAAATCGTAATACATTATTATCTACCCCAGAAGGTGCGCATTACTCGGAAACACGCCTTGATACTGCATTAAAAATAGCGCTGGCCAATGACGATGTAGAAATGGTAGTGGTAATAAATGAATATCTTGATCCGCTTGAATTTAAACGTCAATGTGAAAATGTTTATCAATCTGGTTTTTCAACTTTTCAAAAAACGCAAAAAAAGGAGGCGAAACAATTACTCAAAAGTATCAGAGATGTATTTGCGTGTGAAGATGAGACCAAAAGCATCGAAGCATCCACACAGTTTAAAAATGAATTAGATACCTATGTTAAAGCCCATTTTGCACATAACCCTTTTATTTTTGAACATGCCTGCAGGATTTATCATGAAAATTGGGAACTTTGGAGTGTCAAAACGCTTCATTTGTTTGCAATACACGTGATTGGTTCAATTCAAGAAAATTCCTCTGCTGCATGGAAGATGCGTTATTGTTCAGGCATTTTTATGCTTGCTTATGAATTTCATCCTCAATTTCTGAGCAAACGCACTTTTCTCCCCAAGAATGGCACTGATATTCATTCACTGAATTTAGGTTCTGATTGCTGTATAGATATATATGGCAACCTCACTAACGACACGAATTTTTATAGTAGCGCCGGTGCCATGGGTAAAACGGCTGATTGTGTTTCTTATGTTACTACAATTCTGTCATGCAGCACGTTATACATGGAAGGGCTAATGGGGATCACACAGTCACAACGGTCTCAAAATCAACCGGGGTGTTGCGCAATACAATGAAGCAACAGAGAGACGCGATAAATCGCGTCTCACCAACTATCAGCATTACGGTTTAAGTTTTAATGACGATGCAAAAATATTTTGCACGGTGATTTCTTTTTGATGTCTCGATGGTAATGTATTAAAAAGCCGATTTCGATTTTCTTCTCGCATCAGTCTATCTTTCCCACCCATTCGATCAAAAATATTCGCTCGACGTTCGTTCTTGGCGATATTAACAGCGTCCAAGTAACTTTTATCACGTGCTTTTGCTTCTGCAACATTTAAATTTCGATATTCAATATGCTCACTCAGCATATTGCTGTGTTTTTGTTTTGTATTTTCAATTTTTTCCTGATTTGCAAAAACACGATCAAGCCTTGCATTATTCTGTTTTTTAAAAAAATGATTTTTTTTAAATATCATGTTTTCTGCTACCTTTTGTTTTCGCGCAAGTTCCGCTTCACTGTGTTTTGGTGCCGCACTAAACAGTGGCTGTTTTTTTTCTTTCATCTCATGCTGTTGCAATCGATTAAAATTATCAAGGTGCGCTGCAGCAGAATCTTCTCCTGGTTTTTTTTCAATCATTGTGCCAACCACTTTATCTTTATCTTCTTTTTTCACAGGTTTCATATCATATAACATCGCTCGCACAAACGATTTTGGTGTTTCTTTAATAAACTGTGCATGCGCATCCTCTATTTTTTTATTTTGTAATGGCGTGTATTTTATTCTGTCCAGTCGTACTTTCTCAATACGCGCTTGCTCTGCTTCAACACGTTCTCTTTCCGCTAAGGCTTTTTCTGCATTACGCTTATTGCGCGCAAGGTGGACTTGAAGTGGCTCAAAATCAGGCTCAAGATAATGCCTTACTTTGTGTTCTGCACCAACCGTAAAATCCAGGGGTGCGGGTATGATTCTTTCAGGTTTCTTAAGGTCGCCTTTCGTATTAATTTCTTTTTTTCTTTCAGCGCGGCTATGAGATTCAGTTTTATGTTTTGCCTCTGCAGAAAACAATGCTTCATGCGGCTTCCAGTTAGGATTTTTCTGAACATTTAAATTTTTCCTAGCAATATCTACAGCAATTCTTGCTGCTTTCACAGCTGCCGCAGAGGAAAAATAACTCAGTTCCTTTTGCTCTTTCAGTTTTTTAGCCAGCTCGTCTTGTAATAATTTAATATTGTCATTCATCGGCATAAAATTCTCCTTAATAATTTAATCCATTGATACCCCGCGCAGCTACAACATGAGATTTTTAAGTGCCCAGATTGCAAGCGCGGAGTATAGGTAGGGGCTTCACGCCACTTTAGTATATAGAAAACTTCAATGAATAGGGTTATGTCAATGTCTCAAAAAGGTGTGCGCTAGAGCTGATAAGCCAGACGCGCATAAGCGTCCCAAGCGAAAGGAATGAAATCGGCAACAGGGTCTACTTCAGAGGCACCAAAACCAGTGTAATATTGAAAACCACTTTCTAACATCCAATGTTGCGTAAAACTATAAACAAGACCTGTTGACATATAGGGCGTAACACAAGAAGTGCGCTTTACATTATTCGTAAAGGTTATGTCGGGATCAAAATTAACCAATGGATCTTGCCTTTGAACAAAGCCCGCACCAACAGCGGCAAATGCACGCAAATGCGTATGTCCCATTGGCACTAAAAACTTCCCACTTAATGAATACGCATCTGTTTTTGAAATCATGCTACTAAGTGGGTAAGGACTATATTGTGATAATTGAATATTTGCGTTAGCAAATTGCATATACTGCATTTCAATAGCAAAATTTTTACTTAAGTCATAACCTAATACAAGCCCCCAAGAAGGCCCGCCTTCAGTGACACTTTCAGGCGTGGTGTATGATGTATCACTGGGATCGGTTGTATCAACTAAGTATTTCCATTCGGTCGAACCGCCACCCACGTTGACACCCAAGTAAAAGGCTTTTGAGGGGAAAATGATGTCCTTAGTTTCAGCAATACTCAATGCACTAAAGAATAAGAACATCAAAACAAGCAGTGCGCAATAAATCTCTGTTTTTTTCATGAGAAAATATTATTGCGTTTCGCATTTAACGCCAGTTGTACTGCATAGCCTATCTTGTGAATCGCTACCACCATTCCAATAGCAATTCCATTGATCAACGCATGACTGAATACTACCACCATATTTTGCAGCATTTTTATTACATGCATTTTGCAAATCACCATACGCTACCATCATTAAATGGTAAATCTTTTGCATCGGCAGATTTTTAATCGGACAACATGATGTAACTGCTATTTTAAAATCTGAGCAGAAAGTAGGGCTATAATCAGTTGCAACTGCGCATTGCTGCGCACTATCAACGAGAACAGGAAATACCGCTTGATCTGCCAAAACATTAAAAGAAAAAAAAGATACTATGAAAACACAAACACCCCATAAAATTTTTCGCTTCATAAGCCCCCCTCTTAGTGATCATACATCATACAACAGCCTGAGCATTTGTCCATACCTGAAAACAATAGCCATGCTTATTTTTTTCATCTGGCAAATGCATTTCCTCCGACATTAATTTCCATTTGTTATTATTTAACGCCGGGAAAAAGACATCACCCGGAAATTCTGCATCAATCACTGTTAGATAAATCGTATTGGCCATCGATAATGTTTGTAAATACAAATTAGCACCGCCAATAATCATGACTTCTTGTTCTGTTTTGACCGCATTGAATGCATCGTCTATCGAATGAAAAACCTCACACCCCCTAATCATTCGTTTTTTATCACGCGAAATAACAATATTGCGACGGCCCGGCAAAGGTTTTCCGATACTGTCAAACGTCTTTCGTCCCATGATAATGGGCTTTCCCATTGTAATTGCTTTAAAATGTGCTAAATCAGCGGGTAAATGCCATGGCAATTGATTATTGTTTCCAATAACATTATTTTTTGATTTGGCTACAATGAGTGATATTTTCATGGTGCTCGCTTGGCATTTTATGCCATTCTCAACTTTTACAGTGATTTTTAACAGTGCCAATGGAAGCAAGAGCGCCAGCGACTGCGAAACCCAAACGTGCAGTATATAATTTTTTACCAACTTAAGTTAATAATTGATAGAATCCTATATTAAGCAAATATACTGAATACATAAGTTTCGCAGTCGCTAGCGCTCTTGCTTCTATTGGCTTCGAATAAATTCCATTACTCGCTCAATTATTTAATCATTCTTACCGCTGGATTCCCATTCGCAGAAAGCAATACTTTTTTATGATAGTTAGTCACCAAGCTTAACAAATGCCGTACTTCATTAGTATTAATATCCAATGCTTTTAATTTCGCTGCATCAGGATGCGCTAAAAACTGATTTAATTCTGGACGTGTCAATAAAGATAATGCAAATTTCTTTTCATTGATAATAGCAAATAACGCCGGAATGCTTATCTTCTTATCTTGAGTAATATTTTCTGGAAAATAAACCAAACACACATTTTTCCAATAAATAGCCAATGACATATTTCGTTTCAGCTTGGCAAGAAAAGCCAAATTAAGACCAAACGCACCATCTGGCGCAACGCGGTAAGCTGATTTTATTTTTCGAGCCAAGGCCTTCATTTTATCTGAATTTTCTGGCAGAGCGACATTTATCCCTGAGTTAGCATATAAAACGTGCAACGTTTCTTTTTGACCCTTCATTTCAGGCAGTAACGATTGTCCATCTCTCTGAAGCGCAGGCATATTTAATAATTGAAATAGGGTCGGCATGATGTCAAGCGTTGAATTAAGCGCATCGTTTTTTTGTGGCATTTTAATTGTTTGATGATTTCCATAAAAATGGAAAACAAGGGGCACCCGATATTGTTCGCGCATCATCACATCACCGCCGTGTCCATAAACAACAGACGAACCTAATTTTTTTAACAAAAGATCATGGTCTTCATCTGAACTGTTATCAACAGCCTCAGCCATTAAGTTTGACTGGGCATCAGGACCCGGGCTTTCACCATGATCCGCTGTCAAAATAAGAATAGCATTGTCTAATAAATGCTGTTTTTTTAAAGCAATAATGTACTGTGAAAATTGTTGATCGACACGCTCCATTAAAATTTTATATCGGTCTAATTCACTTAAATTCGACATGGCTTCTATTGCATAAGGGTAATGAAGCGATTCGTCATTCAGCACTAAAAATAAAGGCTTTCGTGTCAAATGATGACTCAACACATTCTTAACTTCAGCCAAATAACCGCTCAGCGTGTAATGCACGCTATCATCTGCATTATTATAATTAAGTGAAAATAGATTTTTATTAAAAGGCAAATAAAATAATAAATTAGTTAATGGCAAATCATTCATTTTTGCCAATAGTACGCCAATAACATTGGTCGGTGGTGAGAAAATACTTTGAAAACCCCAGCGCAATTTTGAATCCAAGCGACGGAAAGCATTAATATTGGTTATAAAAACTGTTTGATATCCCGCTTTTTGAAACAAGTAAGGTAAAGATGCTTTATAAGGTATGCGAGAATCTCTCCAATTTAAATTTTCAAAAAAATGACTGTTTATCGGATACAATCCGGACAAAAATTCAAATGTGCCTGGCGCTGATCGCGCCGTCGGACTAAGCACATTTTGAAACCAAACTGAATGGTCTGCAAAAAGTTTGAAATTAGGATAATCTTGCAAATAATGCGCAACGAAAGAACAATAATAGATCACTATCACATTGGGTTTTTTATTTTCATAACCCATTCTCACGCTCTCACTATTTGGCTTTTTATACGAAGCGTAGAGAGAGTGTCCCATTAATCCAAAAAGCAGCAACAACAGCGTTGAAAATAAAATTTTATGCCGAATTAATTTTTGAATGGCAATCACGCAAGCACACAATACAACCGCACATGAAATAATAATCGTTGCGTGAAATATATTAATAGAATACCAAGGAGAAGGTGGCGAAATAAAAACTGGGGTTGAAAAAAAAGAATTAGGAAATAAATTACAATTTATCACAATGACTGAAAAATAGGCGACAAGCCAACAGCGCAGCATCAAACTTATCGTCGAAATTTTTTTCTCTCCTAGCTGCCTTATAAACAGAAAAAAATAATATACAATGCCACTAAAAATAAAATATGACGCAATAGCCACTAAAACAAGCAAAATGCCAGGCCAATACGCCATAAAATGCATATCAAACAATTCGCGGTTAAAAGCATCCTTTTTACCAATCAGACCGATGCCCGATGTAAAATGCAGAATTAAAAACAGCAAATGGAAAATAAACGCGCCAGCAGAAAGGCAACACGCTGTTAAAAAGGCAATACGATTATCACGCATTCGGCAATACCTTTATTATACTGAAAAATAAGAATGTGTATCCTTTTCTGCAACCGCGATAAGGGCTGCTGGTTTCCAACGTGGGGTTTTATCCTTATCGATAATGGCTGCGCGTATTCCTTCAAAGAAATCATCATGCGCTAGCATTCCACGCGCAATACAAAAGTCTACAGCAATTATTTCATCAAACGTTTGATTTTTTGATTGCTGCAAATGCTTTAAAGTTACTTTTAAGCTGGTTGGCGATGCTTTTTCTAATTGTTGTACTGTTTCATTTGACCATTGCGTATCAAGTTTTTTAAGTGCATCAATAATTTTTTCCACGGTTTCAAAACAGAAACAATTTTTAATTTCCTCGGCATTGGGCAATGACTTAGTTTTTACGCACTCTGAAAATGAAGCAAGAATAGCACTAACCGTTGTAGCATCATGCGAATAAAAACAGGTGTCGATTAATGTTTTTTCTAGCGCATCAAATTTATCTTTTTGAATAACATACTTCATCAACTGCAACTGACAAGCTTCAGCTGCCGTTATAATATGTCCCGTTAATGCCAAATAAACGCCGTAAAAATCGGGTATACGACTTAAATAATATGCGGTACCAACATCCGGGAAAAACCCAATCATTGTTTCAGGCATCGCCCAGCGCAAATTTGGCGCGGCAATGCAATGTGAACCATGCAAAGAAATGCCAACACCACCGCCCATTGTGATACCCTGCGTTAAAGCGATATAAGGTTTAGGGAAATGAAAAATAATGCGATTAATGTCATATTCAGCGCAAAAATAAGCACTGATTACAGATGCAGGTTGATCGCGATTATCATAAATGGCTCGTAAATCACCCCCTGCTGAAAAGGCTTTTTCACAGTTTGATCTGATCAGCACCGCCTTAATTAAATCATCTTTTGCCCATGCTTTTAATTTTTCTTCTAAATGAAAAAACATATCACCATTTAACGCATTGAGTGCTTGTGGGCGATTTAACGTTATTTTCCCCAGAAAATTATTATTGGCGTCGGGGACGGTGTCGAATAATATATCACTGGTCATCATACGTCCTTATCAGTGGTTTTTATAGAGATGTGATTGATCGCGTCGCAGCAAATCACCGAATCCAATAATTTTTTCGTGTACTCATGTTTCGGCGACGTTAATATATCCTTTGTATTTCCATACTCAACAATTTTACCATCATGCATCACTGCAATGCGGTCTGCAAGATAAGCCACCACAGATAAATTATGTGTAATCAGCAAATAAGACAATTTTTTTTCACTTTGCAAGCGGTCTAACAATACCAATATTTGGTTTTGCGTTGACACATCAAGCGCACTGGTCGGCTCATCTAGGATTAATAATTTTGGCGACAATGTCAATGCGCGTGCTATACAAATGCGTTGTCGCTGACCACCTGAAAATTCATGCGGATATCGCCATTTAAAATCTTCGGATAATTCAACTTGCTTTAATATTTCATCTATCATTGAAGTCGCTTCATTTTTATTACGAATTTTTTTTTGAATGAATAGCCCCTCACATAAACTATCAAAAATCATCATGCGTGGGTTCAATGCAGCATAAGGATCCTGAAAAATAATCTGCATATCAGCACGCAAAGCTCTTAATTTTTTACTCGATAAATCAGACAATGTTTTATTTTCAAAAATAACTTTACCATCGGTATTTTTTAATAACTGCAAAATGGCTTTGGCTGCGGTCGTTTTTCCCGATCCAGACTCGCCCACTAACGCGACTGTCTCACCTTTTTTAATATTAAAAGAAATATCATCCACTGCCTTAACATAATTTTTTATACGTTTTAAAATGCCAGCTCTAACAGGAAAATAACATTTTAATTTATCAACCGACAATAAAATCTTTGAACTGTCATTACCCGTATTATTTTTTCTCGGTGTATTTGGCAACATTGCCTTAAACAATTGTCGACTATATTCATGCTGCGGATTTTGAAAAAAACTTTTTGCGTCACTTTGTTCAACAATTTCACCTTGCTTTAGTACAGTAATAGCATCTGCAAGCACTGAAACCACCGCTAAATCATGCCCGATAAAAAGCAAGGCACAATTTTTTTTATTTTTTAATGTAATTAATAAATTGATAATTTGCGCTTGTATTGTTACATCAAGCGAGGTTGTGGGTTCATCTGCAATAATAATATCGGGCTCTGCGGCAATTGCCATCGCAATCATCGCCCGTTGCCGCATACCACCTGATAATTCGTGCGGATAAGATTGATAGCAACGCAAAGCATCGGGAATACCCACCTGATCCAGCAACTCAATTGCACGCGATTTTGCTTTTTTAACAGGGAATAATAAATGCAACCGGATTGTTTCAAGCAGTTGTTGTCCGATTGTCAGCACAGGATTAAATGCCGACATAGCATCTTGAAAAATAATACCAATGTGCTTTCCGCGCACACCGCGCATTTGTTTTTCCGATAAATCTAATAAGTTATGATCGCGAAAAATAATTTTACTATTAGCACTCACGTAGGCGTTGTTGGGCAATAATTGTAAAATGGACAATGCCGATAATGTTTTTCCACTACCCGATTCGCCAACCAATCCCATGCACCTACCACGTTGCAAGGATAATTGAAAATTTTTTAAAACAGGGGTAGTTTTTTCATTCGAAATAAAATCAATATTAAGTTGTGAAATGGTTAAAATGTCTGGCATCCGTGCTCTCTTAGTCTCATGTCCCAATGGCACTACCTTAAGGATCATGTCATTGATCTAATATCCTCGCGCTATTTTCGTGCCACACCACTCTTACGCGCAGCACACATCACAGCTTCAGCCACAGCAGAAACAACATCTGTATTAAATACACTCGGAATAATATATTCGCGCGATAGCGCATTAGGATCAACACAATTTGCAATTGCATGCACAGCTGCCAATTTCATCTCATCATTTATGTCACTGGCTCTGCAATCCAATGCACCTCGAAAAATGCCGGGAAATGCGAGCAAATTATTTATTTGATTGGGATAATCGCTGCGTCCCGTTGCCATAATCGCAACATGCGGTAATGCAATTTCAGGCATGATTTCAGGATCAGGATTGGCCATTGCAAAAACAATAGGGTCTTTATTCATGTTTTTTAAATCAGCTACAGATAAAATATTCGAAGAAGATAATCCAATAAATACATCTGCTCCTTTTATCACATTCTGCAATGATCCTGATTCATTGTGCGGATTTGTTTTCATAACATAAGCTTGTTTTGTCGCATCTAAATCAGTGCGGCCACGATGTAACACACCTCGACGATCACAACCAATAATATTTTTCACCCCCAGTTCTATCAGCATATTAGTAGATGCTGTTCCCGCTGCACCAACACCATTAAAAACAACTTTAATGTCAGCCATTTTTTTATTTACTAATTTCAATGCGTTAATTAATGCGGCAGAAATCACAGCGGCCGTACCATGTTGATCATCATGAAAAACAGGAATATCTAATTCTGCTTTTAATCTTTTTTCAATTTCAAAGCAACGTGGCGCTGAAATATCTTCTAAATTAATCGCCCCAAATGTGGGTGAAATCACTTTTATCACTTTAATTATTTCTTCAACGTCCTTCGTTGCAAGGCAAACCGGAAAGGCATCAACATCTGCAAATTTTTTAAAAAGCATCGCTTTGCCTTCCATTACAGGCATTGCAGCAAGAGGTCCAATGTCCCCCAATCCTAAAACCGCTGTACCATCACTAACGACTGCCACCATGTTTTTTTTAATCGTTAAATTAAACGCTTTTTCAGGGGATTCATGGATTGCCATACAGACTCTGGCAACGCCCGGCGTATAAACCATCGATAAATCATCACGATGATTCAATGAAATTTTACTTTTAATTTCAATTTTACCACCCAAATGAAGCATAAACGTGCGATCAGTTAAATGCCGTACAATGACATCAATAATTTTACCTACTTCTTCAGAAATCAGCTGTGCTTGTTTTTCACTCTGCGTATCAAAAATAATATCGCGCGTTATTATGCCTTGTTCAATTTTAACAATATCAATTGCACCAACGCGTCCTTCAAGTCGATTGATAATCGCAAGCACATCGGAAAATGCGCTGCCATGTTGCGGCATATTGATACGAATAGCATAGGAATTACTTGCGTTGTTAGTCATAAGAAACCTTTTATCATTGTATTAGTAGTGTGATAACATAATATCATTCTAATATTGATTGGGAGATATTACCGTGACTGAGCATTCTGTCAAGCAAAATAAAGGAAGTCAAATGGGCGAAAAAAGCGCCTTTAAGAAGACCGTGTTAATTATATTGGGCGTCATGCTAGCGCTCTTGGTTGCCTGGCATTTCGTATTTCCCTTGCTAAATATTTCAATGAACGTTACCGCTGATATTTTAGGCGTTGCAGTCGGAAGCATTGTCATTATCTGTGTTGCCACATTATTATTTTTTATTTTTACAGGGATAGGCATTTTTATTTTAGGTGTTGGTGTTTTTATTTGGACAATCCTTACAATTGCTTTATTTCCTTTATTATTTCCGATTTTAATTCCAGTACTATTATTAATGCTGATGGTTGGTTTAATTGCAAAGAAAAAATAAACCCCTAACGAGAGAGTAGTCACATTATGTATATTTTATGGATTTTAATTGGCGTTATTGGGCGTCTTGTCATTCACATCCCCGACGTTACCCCTCTCACATCACTATGCCTACTCGCCCCCACTGTATTTTCAAAACGAAACGCTTGTTTCATTATCCTGACTATTTTGATTTTATCTGACGTGTCTTTGCATTTTCTTTTTCATTATCCAGCTTATGGTTATTGGACTTTGTTTAATTATTCCGGCTGGTTGTTTGTTATGTTATTGGGATTTTTATTCGCTAAAAAATCCACATTAACACGCGCATTCATGTTTACATTAAACGCATCGCTTATTTTTTGGGTGTGGTCAGACTTTGGCACATGGTGCACATCTTCTTTTTATCCGCACACCTTACAAGGATTAATAGATTGCTATATTGCAGCATTACCTTTTTTGCGAAACGCTATTGTGGGATCGTTGCTGTGGACGGGGATGTTGGTTTTCATGATTCGTACTCGTTATACTTTGACTGCAGACACGATAAATCGCGTCTCTACATCACCCTTTTAAAAAACGTTGTGGGTTCATTACGCACTTGATCACCCCCTTTGAAAATGTGATAAACATGTGAGGGATGTTGATTCTTGGCTTGCAAAACCGGTCTTTAATATAATTGCTTCAGTCATCAAAAAAAATATACTGGTAAATTTTTCCCAACAAAAAAATCCTTATGAGCTGAGCATGTTATTCTGCATGAAACAATTAACAAACTGGCTGTGCAATCAAGGCGAAAACGGGAAGTCTGTGCATGTTATTTTTGAAAGTCGAGGAAAAACCGAAAATAAAGAGCTCGAATTAGAATTTAACAGTATTTGTAAAAAAAACTTTAATCGAATTACAACCAATACTACAAGTTTTCCAAAAATAAAATTCACGCCAATGTTTATTAGCAAACAAGCAAATTCCATTGGTTTGCAATTAGCAGATTTAATTGCACGCCCAGTGGGCCTAAAGGTACTTCGTCCAACTCAGAAAAACCAAGCTTTCAGCATCATTCGCGAAAAATTAATAAAAGATTACCATGGGAACTACAGCGAAAAAGGATTGACGGTCTTTCCCGTATAACAAAAAGTCCCGATACTTACGAGGCTTTTTGTCGACTGGGATGTCCCTGTCCTTTGGGATTAACTCTACAGATTCTAACTCAATTTGTCAATACTATTCTGCACACATACTATTCTGCACACTGCTATTCAAAATCCGGCATAACGCGTTTCATATACTCTTGAAATAAGGGGACGGTAAATGCATTGTCCCCATGCGATGGACTGTAAAGCATTCCTTTAGCAATTAAAGTTGCTCGCGTAGGCGCAACGCTTTGCACTTCCTTTTTTAGCAAATGCGCTATATCGCCTGAACGAATAAACCCAGAACGTTATGAATGCTCGCGGTTTTAAGCTGAATAGATAGCTCTCTCAGTCACAATAAAATCCATCGGCACATCCCATTTCTCCTGAATAATATCAGTGATTTTTTGAAATTCATACGCGAGGCCAATGAGTGCTGGGCGATCTTCTTTCGATTTTTCTAATGTGAATGCTAAATAGCGATCATAGCAACCCGCACCACGACCCAAGCGATTGCAATGCATATCAAACGCCACCAATGGAATTAAAATAAGATCAAATTGATTATGAAATACTGGGAATTCTTCAGAAACAATCGGCTCTGCAATACCCCATTTATTTATTTTATATTGCGTATAATCATTAACAGGATAAAAATTTAAATTATTTTCACCTGAAAAAATAGGTAGATATAACGATTTACCTAAATCACGCGCATACTCTGTAATTAATTGTGTGTCTATTTCGTTTTCATGAGGTAGGTAATACGCAATATGCTGACTGTTTAAAAATTCAGGCAAATGAATTATTTTTTCCGCCACCGATAAGGAGGCATCCATTACGTTATCGGCAGATAATTGTTTGCGTTTAGCACGAAGGGAATGGCGATAATGTAATATCATTACGCCGTCACTTCCTCTTTCGCACCTATAAATTTTTGAATGCGATGCTGCAACGATTTTATTTGTTCGTGCATCACATCCATATAATTATTATTTTGATTTTTAAACGTCATCAATTCCCGCGTGACATTCAACGCGGCAACAACAGCCAAACGCTCAATATTATTAGACTGGCTCGATTGCGCCATTTTATGCATTTGCGCATCTAAATAAGCAGCAGATTCACGTAACTGCACCGCTTCTTCTTGCGGGCATTTAATTTGGTAAGTGCGACCATAAATGGTAATAGCAATAAGCTGATCCGAGTTGCTCATGATAATTCTTCCTTTATGTTTTTAATGACTTGTTTCACTTGCTTTGATGCACGCTGATTTTTATATTGCAAGCGCGTACATTCTTTAATGTGCATCGCCATTTTTTGTCGTAGCGATGCATTTTCAAATTGCAATGTTTCTATCAAACGCATCAGATGATCAACTTGGGTTCCGAGGTGATCAAGTTCGAAGGTTTTCATTGTGTCGTCCTTAAGGTCATGAGGCAAAGACGCGATAAATCACGTCTCTACAATTTACAATGGTAATGTCGCTTCTTGCAACCATCCCCGCACATCAACTGATAAATCAGGTGATAGTTTATCAAAAATTTCTTTATGATAATCATTAATCCATTTAATTTCATGCGTCGACAATAAATTCAAGTCAATTAATTCGCGTGCATAAGGCACTAAAGTTAAATCTGACAAGCTATAAAAAGGGCCGCTCTCAGTTAAACTTTCCTTTTCGGGAATTTTCTCAATAATTTCACATAAATTTTCGATGCGAATACCATATTTTCCGGTGAAATATAAACCTGGCTCATTACTCACGATCATGCCCGGTTTTAATGGCACACCACTTGCACCATAGCCGATTCGCTGCGGTCCTTCATGCACGCATAAATAACAACCCACACCATGACCCGTACCATGACCAAAATCCATTCCCTCTTTCCAAAGTGGCGCCCTCGCAAAGGCATTAATATGCTCACCACACGCCCCATCAGGAAAAGGCATATGACGTAATGCCAAATGCCCTTTTAATACCAAAGTATAATGTTTTTTTTGATCAGGTGTTGCCGTACCCAAATGAAATGTGCGAGTGATGTCAGTTGTGCCTTCAAAATATTGTCCGCCCGAATCCAGCAATACGATATCTTGATCTGATATTTTATGCTGCTTTCCAGGCATCGCGTGATAATGCACAATCGCACCATGATCCGCAAATCCGCAAATAGTGGGAAAACTTAAATCTTTGCAACGCGCATCTTCACGACGAAACTTTTCGAGCTGATCACTTGCTGAAATTTCATCTACACCATCACGCCAGTGGTTTCTTATCCACTGTAAAAATTTCACAACTGCAATACCATCAATGCGATGCGCTTCACGCATACCTTTTAACTCAGTCGTGTTTTTTATTGCCTTCATTAATAAAATGGGCGACGCTTTTTCAATTAAAAAAGCTTGATCCAATTGTAATTCAACCCACCAACTTGTTGTTACTGGATCTACCCACACCGCACAATCCAATAATCGCAGCGCTTCTGAAAATTGATCATAAGGCAGCAATGCAATATTTTGTTCTGCAAAATAAGCCAAATCAGATTGCGCAACACAAGCCAAATTTACAAATAAAGTGGCTTCGTCCATTGTCACAATCGCATAACTAATCACTAACGGATTAAAAGGGATATCATTTCCACGAACATTAAACAGCCACGCAATCTCATCTAATTGTGAAACAACCAATGCGTCAGCAGCCGCTGTTTTCATTGCAGCGCGCAGACGAGATAATTTATCTGACGCAGAAAACCCCGTATATTTTTCATCTAAAATGTGTATTTTATCCAATTGTAATTCAGGCTGATCATCCCAAATTTCATCAACCCAATTTTCTGAAACAGCTGTTAATGTGCCATGAACACGAGACAAAATACCTGACCATTGACGACGTTGTAATATGCTAATGACTTTAGAATCTACCGCCACAGTGGCATTAAATGCATTCTCACCCAACCAGTGTGAAACGGGTGCTGAAATGCCTTGTAATTGTTTCATTAATTGAAATTCAGCAAGATCCAATTCCTGTTCTGCTTGCAAATAATAACGGGGATCTGTCCACAAGTACGCATTTTCCAAACCAACCAATGCTTCGCCATACGAACCTGTAAAATCTGTTAGCCATGCACGGCGTTGCCAATGCGGCGGCACGTACTCATTATTGTGATCATCGCACGTTGGAACATAATAAAAATCAACAGCATGATTCACCATGCAGCGTCGTAGTTTTTCTAACTTTTGTGAAACGGATGTCATGATAATTAGCCTTGTAAAGTGTCAACATCAACGTCATTAAGCACCCCCATAATATGGGGAAAATAAAAATTATGTTACCATACGCACAAATATTACTACATAACGTACACATTATGATAACAGAAAACAAAATCATCATCGCCGGTGCCGGCCTTGTTGGCACCAGTCTTGCATTAAGCCTAAAACGCACTGAATTAACAATTCAAATCCTTGAAAATCATTTACCTGAAATCATAACACAATCGCATCACAACACTCGCCCAATTTCATTATCGTATGGCAGTGTTCGCACTTTAAAAGCTATCGGTGTTTGGGATGAATTAGAAAAATTTGCCTGCCCCATTTTATCCGTGCATGTTTCTGAAAAAGGGAAATTTGGCTTCACAACATTTTCAGCCACAGAACAAAAAGTACCTGCTTTAGGCTATGTCGTTCCCTTTTCGCAATTACAATCGGCTTTATATCATCAAACAGCTGCGCAAAAAAATATTACATTCACAGCGATAGAATCCATTGAAAAAATAAAATGTCAAGCGAATGGCGCTATCATTTACTTTCACTCTGCTTCTGGAAAAGCAGAAATTAAAGCTGATTTATTTATTGCTGCGGATGGCACCCATTCAACATGTCGAAATTTATTGGGCATAGCACACAGCGAAAAAAACGAGGGGGATATTGCGCAAATTTACCAATTGCAATTATCTGAAAATCACAATCACACAGCCTATGAACGATTTACAAAGTTAGGCGTGCTCGCTGTCTTACCTTTGTTTGAAAAAAATAAAATGCAATTGGTTTGGACAATCACACCTACCGTTGCAAAAAAAATCGCCGATTGGTCCGATGATACTGTTTTGAAATTTTTACAAGATAGTTTTGAAGGTCGACTCGATATTATGGCCGCCCAAAAATCAGCACAATTTCCCTTAAAAATTACGCTCGCCGAAAAACAAGTTACCGAGTCTGCTGTTTTATTGGGAAATTCCGCTCACACAATTTATCCTGTTGCTGCGCAAGGGTTTAATTTGGGATTGCGCGATGTAACAATATTGACTGACACTATTATTGAAGCATTAAAAAATAAAAAAAATATAAATGATTTATCTGTCCTAAAAAAATATGAAGAACGCGCGAAAAAAAATCAGGAAGCGATTTTTTTTATTACCAACAAGTTAACACCTTTATTTGATTTACCTTTGATTGGCGGACTACGTGGATTAGGATTGTTATCAATAGATTTAATAAACCCATTAAAAAATAAATTAGCAAAGCGAACGATGGGGGTTGCTAAATGACGTCTTCCTACGACACAATCATCATCGGCGCTGGCATCGTCGGATTATCACTGGCTGCATTATTAGCAAAACATAATTTTTCTGTTGCACTTATTGAATCAAATGCGCCCCAACTAAGCTGGGATGAAAATGTGTTAACGGCGCGTGTTAGCGCTATTCACAACACATCAAAAAAATTATTAGATTATCTTGATATTTGGCATTTATTAAATAAGAAATCGTATTCGCCATTACATGAAATGAAAATCTGGGATCATACGCGAAACGCCAATCTTTATTTTAACAGTTGTGATGTGGATGAATCGCAAATGGGATTTATTGTTGAAAATCGTGAAATAGTAAAAACATTATGGGAAACGCTGCAAAACAATGCGAATATTGATTTCTTTTATCCCAACAAACCTATTCAATTTAAAAACAAAACAATCACACTTGATAATAATCAATCATTAAAAACAAATTTAATTGTTGGTGCAGATGGCGCGCATTCCTGGGTACGCAAACAAATGCCAATCACATTGCAAACACGATCGTACCAACAAAAAGCCATTATTGCTGTCATCGAATCACAACATCCTCACAACAATATCGCCTATCAAAAATTTTTGACAACCGGTCCCGTTGCGTTATTACCTTTATTTCAGGCTAATCACACGGCTTTAGTATGGTCGGCGGATGATGCTGTCAGTGATGATTTAATGAAAAACACACAAATTATTTTTGCAAAAATATTAACTGAAAATTTAGATTTTAAATTAGGAGAATTAAAATTAATTTCTGAGCGTTTGCAGTTTCCACTGGTGATGCGTCACGCAGACGATTATGTTTCTGAAAATTGTGCGTTGATCGGTGATGCTGCTCACTCAATTCATCCACTGGCAGGTTTGGGCGTTAATTTAGGCTTAATGGATGCCGCTTGTTTAACACAAACAGTAATTGAAGCGCGCATTAAACAAAAATCACTTGGTGATTTAAAAATATTGCGCCGTTATTCTCGTTGGCGAAAAGCAGAAAATGCACCGATTATCGCTACCATGCGGGGATTAAAGGAAATTTTTTCCATTGATTCACCTTCATTTAATTTTATTCGCACGACAGGCATCAACACAATCGACCAATGTACCCTAATTAAAAATCAGCTTATGCATATTGCCATGGGGCATTCAAGGGACATGCCTGTTTTTTTACAAAACTGAAAATTTCTCAAGATTCAGACTTAGCGGAATCGCGAAAAACTGATATGCTGTATCAATCTGTGTTGTTTACAGGAGTAGTAAAATGAGATTTTTACGTGATTTTCAAGATGCCATTGAACTTTTTCTAGAAGATGACTCAAAAAAACTGCCACAACTGCAGCTCTCAATTGCCGAAAGAAAAACTCGAGAAGAAATAGAAAATTCTTATACTAAACAACTTGATCATTTTCGAAATTTTATTGAAGCCCAACCAGAGCGAATTGCCAAAGCAACCAGCACACCTCAAAGAATTAACTCATATGAACCTTGTATCCGCGCTTCACTCGAAGTAACAGAAACAATTGAATTCAACGAACTTCAGAAGATCGCTTTGCATGATCGCTTTTCAGTTGGTGAAAAAATAAAACGTGCGCAAACCACAGCAACCATGTTTGCCTTCTTTGCGGGCCGCAAAAAGAACCTGGATGAAATTCGCCTTATGGAAAAAGGAAGTTGGGATATTTCTGATAAATCACTTGTGAAAAATCCTTCTTTAGACGATTTCGTTGATATTTCCACACCCCGACGAAGCCCGTTAAGATAATGCCGTTTTCACTGGTAAAACATGAGCATTTTTCGGTATGCTAAGGACTCATAATCCTGCGGAGAAAACTATGCCAAAAGAAAACAAATATAAGCACAGAAAACCAAAAAAACCTTCTGGTCCAGTACAGCAGGTTATTACTCACCCAGAAATAGTAAAAAATGCAGCGCCAAAAGAAAAAGAGAAGTTAGCCGCTTTTATTGAAGCATTAAGATTATATAATTTAAATCCTCAGGGTGAAGCACCCAGCATGCCTGACGAGCATCGCGCAGGGTCACCCGCTTCTTCTGAAGCATCAGAATATGTAGTTATTCCTGTCGTTAACCCACATGATGAGTACGACATCGTTACCAGAGAAAATTTAGGCATAACACAAAAGCCAGCCTCTCCAAAAACAGGAAAAGCTGCCATGTTTCAACCTGCATCACCAGAAAAACCAACAGCGCCAGCTCAACCAGGCGGTGTTTTATCTTATTTAAGCAGCTGGGTTCCAGGATTTGGGAAATAACGAAATCACTGTGTTGATGATTGAAATTTTGTTTTTTGCAAACTTTTTCCTGAAAAGTTGTCCAAAACGCTGTTTTATAATTTATAGATTCTACACCACCATTACATCAATTATCAACACTGCTCAAACAAATCCGATAATGCAACAACATGATTTACCAATGAATTCGAATATTTATTTTGCTTGATTCCTTTTGCAGAAATAAATGCCATAAAAATTTGCTTTTGAGTACCAGAAATTTTCTTAAATACATTTATTTTCTGCTTTAAAATTTCTGCGTATTGCTTATCAATTGTAAATGGTGATTCTGTGTATTTCATTTCACATACGGTGATTGATTCATTGTCTCGATCAAATAATAAATCAATTTGTGCACCTTTATCTTCCGCGCCAGTTCTTGGAACATATCGCCAAGGAGAGGCTAAGCTATAATCTTCCAGGTCAAGTGCCTTTCTAATTTGCGGAATATGTTTGTAGCATATATTTTCAAATGCATAACCCTGCCAATTATAATATTCTGGCGTGCTAACAATTTTTTTCCAGAATTTAGTAGTATTGCCTTGTTTCAACACTGTTTTGATTGGCTCAATCCATTTTAAATAAAAATGACAGTATTCATCACTGAGTTTATAAAATAAACCCAGCTTCTTATGGCCATAGGGGATAAAGCTTTTGATAAAGCCTGTATTTTCTAAATCTTCAAGACGATGCGTTAATCGTCCGCCATTACTCGTGAGCTTACTTTTTGCCTCTAACACGCTACGCGAAACACCCTGTTGAAAAGTGCCAATTATTTTTATTAATTCTTTAAATTGATCTGAATGGTTAAACAGTGATAAAAATACCTCATCAAATTCGTTGAATAAAGACCCTTTTGGATCAAACAGTAGTTTATTAATATTCTCATCAATTGAAATATTTTTTTTAATTTGCTTGAGATAAAACGGAATTCCGCCTATCACCATATAAATTTTACAGACTTGTTGGATGCTGTATTCATGCCCTAATGATTTAAAAAATAAATGAGTTTCATTAAGACTAAAAGGCTGCAGAATCATTTTTTGTGTAACACGATTATGCAATCCACCGCGATTTTTAATAATTTTTTTGATAATCCATGAGGCCGCTGATCCACAGACAATTAATTTTATTCGAGCGTCATGAGACCAATGCCTATTCCAGTAATATTCTAACGCAGATATCACGCCTGATTTTTTTGTTGCCATCCAGGGTAATTCATCGAGAAATAAAACAATTTTCTTATTCTTGGCAATTTTTTGAATTGCGTTATGTAATTCTTCGAATGCATTCATCCAGTTTGCAGATGATTTAATAGACGCACCCTGATAAAAAGACACTCCTATTTCTTTAGAAAATTTATCTAACTGCGTTTTCAACGAGCCTTTGTAAACACCAGTCATTTGAAAGTAGGTGCATTTTTTAGCTTCAAAAAAATTTCTAATAAGATAAGTCTTACCGACTCTGCGCCGTCCATATACTGCTAAAAATTCAGCTTCTTTTGATTGAAAAATGTCTTCGAGCTCTTTTTTTTCCGCAACCCTGCCAATAATCTTATCCATCGTTGCGCTTCACAATTTAGTCAGCCAGTTATAAGGTTACTATAAGTGGCTGACTAAATCAAGCACCTAAATACTTTAGTTAGCCACTGATAGAATACTTAATCGTCGCCATCGCGCAATGGAACTAATGGAAAAGGCAAGACAGAATCTGATGCTGTTGCTAATAATACAAGAACAATTGAAACCGTCACTACTATGCGCGTCACTGAATGTGATATCTGTGGAAAGGCATACTTTCATTGGATTATAAGCCAATGGGACATTTTCCTTTTGGCACCACATTTCCCCACATTTTTTAAGAAACTCTTAACAATTGATCTGTACAATAACACCCATTAAAATAAAAATGAGGGACACTGACGATGAGCAGAACAACGACGCAAGCCACCACATTCAGCACTGCAATCACCACACCATCTCCCAACACTAAAAAAATTTATCTTT
>Ga0155553_180_pt1 | contig 54174 bp, 50 predicted proteins | sample RifCSPhighO2_12_FD_107210 | JGI IMG/M metagenome (GOLD analysis project Ga0155553, IMG submission 107210) | Gammaproteobacteria bacterium RIFCSPHIGHO2_12_FULL_38_11
TTTCTGTGATAATTATATTGCTTATCGCAAGATTCGCACGCACCCTTCCAGGTGCGTTTCTGTGATAATTATATTGCTTATCGCAAGATTCGCACGCACTCTTCCGGGCGCGTGCTCAATATATTTAATATTTTTGTGACAGGCGCCGCCACACCGCCCGGCAATGCATTGCCCAATCTATACAGCACAGAAACGCGCCCAAAAGGGTGCGTGTGAGCCTTGCGATGAGAAACAGAAAACCGAACAGGGGTAATAATCAAGGTAAAATGCGTAAATTGATGTGTTATCTCCGGCAATTCTTCAATGAATTTTAACTTAGGTAAATCATTTTCACACTCCGGAAAACTCCATAATCCACCCCAAATCCCTGTCGATGGTCGTTTTAATAATAATAGCTCACCCTGTTTATTCTCAACAATATACATCTTTACTTTTTTAACAGGACGTTCTTTTTTTACTATTTTTACAGGGTAAAACGTTGGCTGATTATTTTTATACGCAGCGCAATCAGCAATAAATGGGCAATCGCTGCAGCGTGGTTTTGCGCTGGTGCACAACGTTGCACCCAAATCCATAATCGCCTGATTGTATTTTGCAGCATTTTTTTCAGGTGTTAATTTTTCAGCAAGCGCCCACATCTCTGTAATAACATCTTTTTGATTAACGGGTTTATCAATTGCAAAATAGCGTGCCAATACACGCTTCACATTTCCATCTAAAATAACCGCTTTTTTCTGCAATGAAAAAGAAATAATAGCACCAGCGGTAGATTTGCCAATCCCTGGTAATTCGCTCATCGCTTCAACAGAGGATGGAAATTTCCCTTTGCATTTTCCATCAATAATTTTCGCTGTTTTATGAATATTGCGTGCGCGGGCATAATACCCTAAACCTGACCAATGAGATAAAACGGCATCTTCTGTCGCCATTGCCAATGATTTTACGGTGGGAAATGATTTCATGAAACGATCATAATAACCAATGACGGTTGTAACTTGGGTTTGTTGCAGCATGATTTCTGAAATCCAAACACGATATGCCGTCGGATTTTTTTGCCAAGGCAAATCGTGACGGCCGTACTGTTCGTACCATTTGAGTAGTTTTTTTGAAAATGTGTTTGGCATCAGAGATTTATTCTTTTAAGATGTTGTCAATTTAACCTAGGTTTAAGCAGGTAGTATATCAATGGCAATCATCAAACGCGAAATAAAATCCTTCGTTAAACGCCAACGACGCGTGACTGCACGCTTACAAAAAGCCCATGATCTCGCATGGCCACAATTCGGCATTATTGCTACTGAAGAAAAATTAAATTTAAATGAAATATTCAATAGAAATTCAGAAAAAATTTGTGAAATTGGTTTTGGACATGGCGACACATTGTTACCGATGGCAATTAATAATCCCGATAAAGATTATTTAGGAATCGAAGTGCATGAGCCAGGTATTGCAGTTGTGATGATGGGAATAATTGAAAATAATTTAAGCAATATTCGTGTGATACAAAATGATGCTGTCAAAATATTACAAAATAATATGCCAGATCATTCTTTTTCTCGTATTCATATTTACTTTCCTGATCCATGGCCGAAGAAAAAACACCGTAAAAGACGCATCATTCAGCCGGAATTTGTGCAATTACTTCGAAAAAAATTAATACCGGGTGGCTTGATTCATTGTGCAACAGATTGGGAAGATTATGCAAAACACATGATGGCTGTTTTATCTGAAGCCGAAGGTTTTAAAAATGCGGTGGGCGATCATCAATTTGCCGATAATGAAAAATTAAAATTGCGCGAAAACACCAAATTCGAAAAACGCGGTGTGAAATTGGGACATGGTGTTTGGGATCTGTTATTTATAATATAAATGCACCCGGAAGGGCGCGTTTCTGTGGTGATTATATTGCTTGTCGCGAGATTCGCACGCAGGCTTCCGCCCGCGTTTCTGTGCTATTTAAACGCATATCCAACAGATATCTCTAGCGGCACTTGCACACCGGGATTGGTCGGCAAGACATTACCATTTGAATAATGTCCAATGGTCGCTGCGATATTGAAATTTTTGTTTTGCCCAATGAATGCGCCGATGCCCAGCAAATCCTGGAAGGAAAATTGTCCGCCTAAATAGATATTATCCATGTAGCTTTGGGTTAAATACGTCGGCCCTGCAATTTCATATCTAAAATACCAATCAATTTTAGGAGAGCGGTAAAACCAAAAATGAAAATCAGGGAAAACAGAAATCGCTTGAAAGGGCGTATTATTCAGTGATGAATGATAAGTTGAAATGCTGGCCCCTAGATCAAACGAAAATATTTTATGCGTGTGAAAAATATTTCTTTCATACAATAAAGTGGCGCCATTTTGTGTGTGTAATTGGCCACTCCAGAAAATGGGTAAGCCCCCTTTAACCGTAAAATATTGATTTATGTTAGGGTTGAAAATATGGGTGTTAAATCCACCGATTTGAATTAAATTTTTGTGGAAAATATAATTTGTTGAATAAGATTTTGGTAAATGTAACGTACGAAATAAATAATAAAACCCAGCGAAGGCGTAAGTTGTTGCGGGCTGATGATTGTTTTGTTGCGCGAATGCGTACTCTAACCCTAAATTTAAGTGCCAATTTTGCGTAAAAGCGTAAGTGACCCCGCCGCCGGTTAATTCTGTTGCAATATCCTCTGAAGGGATGGCATTTGTTGTGCCAACATCAAACCCATGACGAGAAACAATGCCCAAGCCTGCAATGCCATATAAACTAAGGCGATTATTAATAGGTAAAGTAGGGCGTAATGTAATACCCATTAATGAAATCCAAATAGAATGTTTTCCAGGTGTATTATTAATTATATTATTCGCATATGCCCTTTCAATCGGACGCATTAAGCTGATTTCTGCAGCTAAATACGGATTAAAATAGTGACCGATAAAAACATTTAATCCAACATGCGGGTTTGAAAATGATTGCGCCTGAAAGCCGTTGATTAAATCGGAATTGGAGTAGGGAAAGCTGGTGTAACCCGCACCCATTCCAACATAGGTATTATTCAATACGGGTGGTAATTGCTCGCGTTTACTGGGAGCGTATTCTTTTTGTGTTGCTGCTTGTGATGTTAGTGTAATAACAGAAAGTAATATTATTGCTACGGATTTTAAAAAATTCATTGCTTGTTCCAATGTTATTTCGTACATGTTCCTTACTCGTTCGCTAACGCTCACACGTGCGTGCTTCTGATCTATTTTATGGGAATAATTTTAATTAAAACCCCAATCACAGGATAATCCAAATAATTTAATTCATTACTGCGCATCCGGCGATTTTGCAATAAATGAAAACTAAAAGAAGATTGATCAATATTTAATGTTGGATCAATTTGTTTTAATAAATTCGTTGGCTCTGTTAAAAATAAATCTGTATGCACATCAAAATAATGTGATAGCGCAATCGTCATATAACCCGACAGCTTTGCTCCAGCGTTACTACCACCAGCCAGCGGAATTGTAACGGTTGATTGCCCTGAGCGCCAGGTTTCTGGCCAACTTCCATCTAATAATATCTGATAGTGCGGATTTTTCATCAAAGCATTTTTTTCATGGGTCAGTTCCGATGCGGAATCTGTTTGGGTTGCGTTTGTATTGAAAATTGCAGGGCTTACAACAGGCCAGGTTTCGGATTGCAATGTATCTGGTGTTAAATGCGAGAAAACAAGTACTTGCACATCATACTGCCTTTCTGGTGCAGCATAAATTAAGCTTGTGAAACAGCATAAAAGCAGCGTAGTGCGTCGAATCCAGTGGTTCATGGTGTTTTTGTCCTTGATATGTTTTTCGCTAGTTTACACGGCGGTTTGAGAGGATGGAAGGGCTTATGTGCTTGAAGTACAGACAATATTTTAGCGTTTATTAAGAGTTTGTTAAGATTTTTGTGCTATATATGAGGGTATATGAAGTGATTGGGAGTGGAGCGATGCCTGATAATATTAAAATATCTTCAAAAGAATTGGCAAGGAAAAAAAATATCCTTGGGTATTTTAAAGATTGCACGACTGAATGGAAACTTCTCAAAGACGTCCGTTTTGCGCGCGTGATTGAGGTAACAGGTGGAGACGATCATCAGGTTACTGCAGATAAGGAAAAATATTATAAACAAAATGTTTATCTGCTGTCCGATATTGAATCTTATGTGGCAAAGCGAGATGAATTTAATGCCTCACCGTCTAATATCGGGTATTCTGTTCAAATTAAACTAAAAAGTGTTGATCTTCACATTAATCTAGGTGTAATTTTTCCTTTTATAAACCCAGAGATTATTGTTTCTGAAAATGATCTTATGGCAGCATATAATGCTGATAACCCTTCGAATAAGTTAGAAAACCCTGACGCTATTCTTCAATTTGCAAAATTAATTAATGAAAAAAATACGGAAGCTATTAAGTTCCTTAAAAAATTTCGTCAAAAACAAATTATTAAAACCACTGTTGAATATAGCAGCGCGCCCAGTTCGTTTCATAATGGCGGACGGCCAATTGATACAAATCAGTTAATTGCGCTAATCAAATTGTTCGTAGAAGCGCATAGTGATCAACAAAATGTTCTTCGTTTAAATGATGACGATTGCCTGGATTTAAAAGCCGCATATATTTTAAATTTAAATCTAGATCAATTATTTAATGCACTTCATGATAGATTTCCGAGTGACACTAAAAAACTGGAATTTCTTGTTAATCATATTATATTTCCTTCTGGTGATGGAAAAAAATTGAATGGTACCGTTAAACTTCCAGCAACAGTTGAAATGCTAATTGATGATAACCAGAAAAAAAGTATTGATAAAAATTTAAATTCTGTTTTAGAGTCTGTCTTAGCGAGAAAAAAAGCTGAGGATAAGGCAGAGAAAGAAAGACAAGCGAAAAAAGAAGCCGAACAGGCTATCGTAAAAACTGAAGAAGAAAACAAAAAAAATATATTAATAAAAAAATTAACAGACATTTTAAAATTGCCAGAATATGTTTCAGTTGTTCTCAATCCTATCTTGTCTGATTTTGAATTAAAAATTAAAAAAGGAGAAGTGGAAATTGTATTGGGTACGTTAAAGCATGAAGAAGAACCTGCGACTACCCATAAATTATTTTTCAATAATTCCGAATTAACCTGTTTTTCAGCTGTGTTCGTGAAAAGACCATCTGGTATAGTACCATCATTGTTTGATGTTCAGAAGCAAGAAAAGCTTTTATACGCGCATGTTTTCGCTTGTATGCTGGATGTAATAGAAAATGGCAACCATGATGAAATAACAAAAATAATGCTTGTAAAATCATTATTTTCGTACATTGAAAAAACAAATTTAACACTTGATGAAAATCAGCTTGTGAAAATCCTCCCATTTTTCACCTTGCTTGTACAAAAAGGAGGGCGCTTTACACTTTCTGCTGATAACGCATTAGCCTTAATGAATAAGGCTAGATTTACTGATACCGAAAAAGTAGGGTTGTCTAAAATTGCGATTGACAATAAAACGCCAGATCGAAAAAATAAACCAATATCAGGGGATGATTTCTTAAAATTAATTGAGTTCGGATTTGGTGGTTTTCATAATATGGATATCGGCGAGCCAACAAAACAATATACGCCGGAAATTCTGAAAAAAATACGTGATTTTAGACCATCTGAATTTGATAAATGTAAAGCAAAGGGTAGTGCTTCTAAAAAGCACCTTGTTGGGTTACCAAGTATTTCTACCATTTCAAATATTATAACAAATGAAAACGAAATAGTGCTGGCCTATAATCGCTGGGTTGATATATTTAACAAATCAAATAAAGATATTAAGCAACATGTTAGTAACTTGATTACTATGCTGCGTCAAAAAGAGGTTGCGACATTCCTATTATATTTTCGAATTGAAAAAATTTTGCAAAACAATAATTGTACAACCGGTATTTTTTCGAGCATTCTAGATGAGTGTAAACAAAGAAATAAAGTGTATTTGAATTATCAAAATGTTTCTTTTGAAAATAATTTTGATTTTAAAAAAATTTTTAATGTGCCATCAAGCCCAACAGGTACGCCTCTAAGAGAGAACGTATCGACCAGTCCTAAAATCAAAACTAAAGCGCCTACAATACACGAACAACTTAACTATTTATTGTCCTTAAATTTATATGGCGCAAAATTTAACGGTGTGATATTACCTGATTTTATTTTGAACCTAATGGATGACAAGGAAAAAACAGCGGTAAAATTAGCTGGGAAAATCAGTGGTGATAAATTACATGATATTTTTGTTAAAGCAAAAAAATCATTTGATAAATTAAATAAAAACAAATTTTCTGAATTTTTATTGCCAGATAAAAAAATGTCGCCTGAAACATTTAATAAATTGTCTAATGATAATCAAGATACTTTTGATAGAGGCGGGCCAGCAATTTGTGCACGTGGCATTTATGTTTCGGGTAATGCAGAGCTTGTTTTTCAAAATGACGTTCGCTTTGATTATCGTAATGCACAATTTGAAACTTTAACCGTTAAACGCAATGGGTTGTTGAGTGATGCACGCTTAAAAGGCATTAAAGCCAAGCAACTGATTATTGAAGAGGGTATTGAACTTACTGATAAGAAAAAACTAAACCCAATTAGCCTTAAAAATTTCAATGAGATTGTTTATAACGTAACACTCAAACAAAAAAATAAAGCTAATTTGCCTGTGAACATGCTTATTAAAGATGGCTCAGTTATATTTTCATCTAGCGCTAATACTTTTAATTTACCATCACCTAATGAGATTGATGCATTATACGCACAAATTTCTAAGGAATATCACACCGTTCGGCAATTGCCTGGCGAAGCGTTTGGTTTTGGCAGAATAAATGCTTTAAATAAAGCAAAGCCAGCACTTTCGTCTGCTGAAAAAATTCTTTCATTGCTCGAGTATGCGAAAAAATATCCGGATAGGGCGAGTTCTTCTGCATTATATAATGTTTTACGGCAAAATTTTTCAACGTTTAAATCTACTGACGTAGAATCTGCTGGCACCGATAGTAGCGTAAAATTTATACCTGATAAAAGCGACTTAGATTCTTTTATTACACAGACTCTTGAAAATAATTTACACCTGCTTCAATTAACCGATGAATTAAAAATTAAAGACGTATTTGATATGATTTGCAGTGAAATAATCCGTGACGGAAAAGTTAAAAATTACTTTGCACAAAGTACCCCTGATGTTGATTGTAAGGAAATGTTTGCAGATGATCTTAAGAAAAAGATTAAAGTACATTTGTTACGTCCTGACAATATTAAAATTTATCTTCTGAAAAAATATGCAGGTATTTCTAAAAAGCGGCTAGACGAAAAAACTTTTAGTCCTAATTTAAAAAAATTATTGAAAAGCGTTTTTTCTGCTGTTGGTGTAACTGTCACTGATCGTGAAATTTCTAATTCTTTTTTACCGGCAAATGAGTCTCTAGAAAATTCCTGGAATGCTTGTGAAAAAGAATTTAATATAATAAATGAAAAAATAATATCTGAATTTAGCAATGGCAAAATCCCAGTGAGTTTGACTGATGTGAAAAATTTAGAGTCTATAATTCAGAATGTTTATAAAAAATTTGAAACAAAAAATAATGATTTAAATATTTTTATCCAGGGTGCTATTAGATCTCGCATAAAATCTCTTTTATTTGTCATGGCAGAACGTTCATTGTTGCTTGCATCAACAACTTCGCTCTCTCCAGATTCTGCTGTGATAGCCCAGTTAAAAAAATGTTGTGAGGCTATTAAAATCCCACTGACAAATGATGAGGAAAAGTCAATACAGACGCATGTCGACACAATTGTTGTTGATTTCAAAAAGCCCATTTCTCAAATAAACAATGCAATTAATCAGAATTTGATTGTCAATGCACAAGAATTAAAATCTGGTCTTGAAAAATTATTAGTACATGTTGATAAAAATTGCAAAGTTTATTCCGTACTAAATTTACTATTATCATTTGCTGATGAACCTGATGTTATTAGTTCGGGACAAATTTTACATGAGGTTAAAAATCTTTTTAGTGCGATTAATAATGATTTAGATCTTTCCGTTTTTACTTTGCAAGGCGATAAAAAATTTGCAGTTTGTATCAAAAAGCTGAATGATTTATTGCTTGATTGCGATGAAAGAAGAAATACTGAAAAACAGACGGTTCAAAAGTTTCATATTCTGCTTACAACAATCATACCCGGCATTATGTCAAGCTTGGCTAATGTAAATAAAAATAATAAACAGGATTGCCGTAATTTATTGGATAGAATTAATGAAGTATTGCCTGCAGAAGAGATGATTAATAAACTAAACCTGCATTTTGATGAAAATAAGAAAGTCATTTCAAAGCTTAGGGAAGCCATATCAGAACTTAAAACTAAAAAAAATGCGTTAGAAAAATTTAATAGTTTAGCCGTTGATGATCATGCTGTTTATTCAGATGATTTTAAAAAACTTGTAAGCGAAGAATTTGTTGTTCTATTGCAAGCTTCAACATCATCACCTAGTAATCTTATGGTATGGTTTTGTCAAGCTGTGACTACCATAAAAAATTTTCTTAATAATGAAGCTGATTTGAGTTTCTTTATTTGTTCTAGAGATGATCTTCAAAGTTTGGTGGAAGCTTTACGTAATCAGTACGCCAAAGATCGAATATGTACTGCTGGAAACACAAAAGATGAATTGATTCAAGCGGTTTTAAAGTTTGTTAATTTGAGTTTTCTCCCAGAAACATATTATAATTTGATAAAAGATGATGTTCGTGAACTAGAAGGTCGTCGTTCGACTTTGAGGTCTGCATTAGAGGATATAATCAACAAAGCTGAATCATTTTGTAAGGATACTGTGCAGAATCGTGCTTATCTAAAGGCTCGTGAAGAACAAAGTAAGGCTGCTAGAGAGGCAAATACTAGCCAACAGGCCCCCACTGGTCGCAAAAAAAAGAAAGCTACCGGTAACAACCCTAATAATTTTTTCCAAACCTCGCCGAGAGAGAGTGCTGCTGCAACCCCACAGAATCAGCCAGCGGCGCAGCCTAAAAATACTAAATAATTATTCGCACGTTCCAAGTGATACTACCGTCCTCGCTTCTGAACCAACTTTTGCGCTATCCTTTTTCGATAATTTTTTTCGCCTAAATGAATTCTAACAGTGCCAATGGAAACGCGAGCGCCAGCGACCGTGAAAGCATGATGTGCAGTAAATTTCTTAAAGGAGTGAATTCACTTGTAAAGCTTAAACACGCATACTGTTCGCCAAAGTTTCACGGTCGCTGGCGCTCGCGTTTCCATTGGCACTGTCTAACCTACACTTTTATTAGACTCTATTGGTTTTGTTAAAAACTCGCGCGAATTCGCAAGGCATGGATATGTGTTTGCATTAATGATCCCAATGCTTCATACACCATGCGATGTTGTTGAATTGGCGTTTTCCCCTGAAAAACAGGGGATTTAATCACGACGGTAAAATGTCCGCTGTCTTGATGTGCGTGGCCTATGTGTTCGGCTTTGTCGTCAGTTACTTCGATAGACGCGCCGGTGAATATTTTTTTTAATGCGTCTTCGATTAAATTAATTGTCGATGTCATGTTATTAAATTCCCCGGTTTCGCGCACGACCTCCCTTTTTCAACAAGGGTGGTATGTTGTTAAGGCAACACAATTTTAAATGGTTTTACCGTAATACTTTGATACACTTCAGCTGTTGCAAAAGGATCCGCTGCTATCCATTCTTTCGCTTCGTCTAATGAATTAAATTTTGCAATAATTAATGAGCCGTGAATGCCTGCAACAAAGGGATTCTCGCCATCCTGATCCATCAATGGGCCTGCAGCAAGTAGGCGATTTTCGTCATTTAATATTTGTAGACGTGCTAAATGCGCAGGGCGGATGCTTTTGCGTTTTTCTAATACGTTCTCTGCGTCTTCGCAGAGGATGGCGTAATACATGAGGGGTCTCCTTATTATTTTCATTGCAAGATTGCATTTCGTGCTTTGTCGCTTCCACTCGCTTACGCTCGGGGCTCTGAGTTGATTATATAGCGCGACATATATATCGCTTGCCCAATCGTGAATGCCACCGTCAACCCCAGTGTGCCAAATAATTTGAAATTTACCCATGAATTTAGCGAATAATGATATACCACATAAATATTTAAAAATCCGAGAAACATAAAAAATCCTGCCCACGCCGTATTTAAATGTACCCAGATTTTTTCAGGTAATAAAATTTTATCTGCCAGCATGCGTGCCATTAAATTTTTCTTCGAAAAATAATGACTGTAAATTAAGGCGATGGAAAATAACCAGTAAATAATGCTGGGTTTCCATTGAATAAAAATTGCTTTGTGTAGAATTAAGGTAAAACTCCCTAAAATAAAAACGCTGACTAAAGTAATCACATGCAGTTTTTCAAATCGCTTGTGTATCAACCAATAAATCACATTTTGAAGTGCACAGGCACCCATGGTGACTGTCGTTGCAACATAAACACCCCAGAGTTTATAGGCGATAAAAAAGCAAATAATGGGAAAGTAATCGAAAAGTAGTTTCATAATGGGCTCATTGTTATTGTCTATTTGGACCTGCTTACTGTATCATAAACAAACTATTCACCACGAGTTCTAGCGATGAATCAATTAGTTACAGCAGAAAATGCCCAGTTTCATCAAGACAACATCATCAAGGTATGCGGGGAAGTTGTCAATGCGTTACCGCTTGATCTTTACATCCCTCCTGATGCCTTGCGGGTTTTCTTGGAAACATTTCAGGGCCCGTTGGATTTATTGCTTTACCTTATTAAAAAACAAAACATCGATATTCTTGATATTCCCATCAAAGCAATCACCACGCAATATGTGCAATATGTCGAACTTATGCAAGAATTGCAATTGGAATTGGCAGCGGAATATTTATTGATGGCTGCGATGCTGGCTGAAATTAAATCCCGTTTACTGTTACCGCGACCTCAAATGACGGATGAACAAGAAGTGGATGATCCGCGCGCTGAATTAATTCGACGTTTACAACTATATGAGTGTTTTAAAAAAGCGGCACAGGATTTAGAAGGATTAAAACAAGTTGATCGCGATATTTTTCTGGCAAGTGCAATTGCCCCGCCAATGGATATTACCGTTGCGCCACCTGAAGTGCCGATGCAAGATTTACTCGATGCCTTTGTGGCTGTGATGACACGCGCACGCCTGTTTGCCGACCATAAAGTTGAAAAACAAATTTTATCTATCCGTGAACGCATGACACGCGTATTAGAATTAATTAATGCTGAAGAATTTGTCGCTTTTACAGGCTTATTTACAGTAGAAGAAGGACGAATGGGGGTTGTGGTGACATTTATTGCGATCCTCGAATTAATGCGTCAATCCACTATTGAAATTGTGCAAAATGAGCCTTACGGATTGATCTATATTAAGCTCAGAGCTGTGAGTAACTCAGAGCCCAGAGCTGAAGCGAGTGGAAGCGACGAAGCGTTTACTCAAATTGACGAGACTATTTCTACAAAAATTATAGGTGACTCATGAACGAATTCGAATCCGCAGAAAAAATCCTAGAAGCCGCATTATTTTCAGCAGCAGAACCCCTGCCAGTTGATAAATTAGCGCAATTATTTTCTGAGGAAAATCGTCCGAGTAATGCAGATATTCGCCATTGGTTATCTGATTTAAAAACCGTTTATGAAGACCGCGGTGTTGAGTTAGTTGAAGTTGCCAGTGGTTATCGTTTTCAAGTAAAAACGCTGTATGCGCAATTTATTCAACGATTGGCAGAACGCAAACCCCCGCGCTATACGCGTGCCTTTTTAGAAACATTGGCGCTAATTGCCTATCGTCAACCGGTAACGCGGGGTGAAATTGAAGATGTGCGTGGTGTTACAGTTAATCCCAATATCATTAAAACATTATTGGAACGTGAATGGATTAAAATTGCAGGATATCGCGATGTGCCTGGAAAACCAGCCTTATTTGCAACAACAAAATTATTCTTAGATTATTTTAATTTAAAAAGCGTTTCTGATTTACCGGCATTGTCTGAATTAGTGGATTTTGAGGCGTTGGAAAAACAGTTGGGATTGGCGTTACCGAGTAGTGACAGTGTTAGTGACGGTGACAGTGAGAGCGACGGTGATACAACCAACACAGAAACGCAGGCGGAAGCCTGCGTGTGAATATGAACCTTGCGGGGAATTTGAATGAACTTCGAAGACCACGAAAAATACCTTGTCGATTTAATTATCTTCACCCAAGTTGCGACCAAAAGGAGTTTTACGAAAGTCGCTGATGCTTTGAATATTTCAAAATCAGTTATCAGCAAGCGCATTTCACGCTTAGAAAAATTAGTGGGCGTGCAATTATTGCATCGCACAACGCGTCAATTAATATTAACGGAAATCGGTCAAGCTTTTTATGAAAAATGCCTGCAAATTAAAGCGGGAATAGAAGAAGCCGATTCTTTTATCGCATCTGAACAAGAAGATATTAAAGGTGTTATTAAAATTAACACACCATTGAGTTTTTCGCATTTATATTTGGTGCAGGCTCTCTGTGATTTTACAAAAAAACATTCGAATGTGCATTTTGAAATGCTACCGGGTTCCGCTTATAAAAATTTTTTTGATAATAATTTAGATTTGGCTATTCGTGTAGGTGAACAAAACAACTCTACTTTTCGTGCGCGAAAAATAATGGAAAGTTGTATGGTTGCGTGTGCATCACCAAAATATATTAAAAAACATGGAAAACCCAAACATCCGAATGATTTGTATAATCACAATTGTTTGCTTTATTATGATTCGCCGACAGGCTTATTGTGGCGTTTTCATGAAGACGGCAAGGTGATTGATTTGAAAGTGCAGGGTAGTTTGATGGCATCCACTTCAGAAACATTAACGGCTGCGGCCTTGCATGATTTAGGGATCGTATTGTTACCGAAATATTTATTAGAAAAACAAATTGCTGAGAAATCATTGATTCCGTTTTTAGAAGATTTTCTACCTGAAAAAATTAATATCTATGTGTTATATCCTCCTACGCAATATATTCCGCTGAAAACAAGGCTGTTTATTGATTTTTTGGCGAAGCGGTTTATGTAAATAGCACAGAAACTTAAGCCTGGAAGGGTGCGTTTCGGTGATGATCATATTGCTTATCGCGAGATTTGCACGCACCCTTCCGGGCGCGTTTCGGTGATGATTATATTGTTTGTCGCGTGATTCGCACGCACCCTGCCGGGCGCATTTCGGTGATGATCATATTGCTTGTCGCGTGATTCGCACGCACCCTTCCGGGCGCGTTTCGGTGATGATCATATTGCTTATCGCGAGATTTGCACGCACCCTTCCGGGCGCGTTTCGGTGATGATTATATTGTTTGTCGCGAGGTAGCATGTCGTTGTTGCCATTATCTTAATGTTGTACTATAATACGTACAATGAAACTCATAATCAAGGTGGCAACAGATGGAAAACATGACCTACTCTAATTTTCGAAGTCATTTGGCGGATGCGCTTGACCGCGTAGTGGACGACCATCAACCTATTTTAGTGACGAGACAATCCGGTAAGCCTGCGGTTGTTATGTCATTAGAAGATTTTAAATCCTATGAAGAAACGGCCTATTTAATGGCGAGTGCGAATAATGCAACGCGTCTTAATCAAGCGATACAGCAGCTTGAAAAAAAGAAAGGTAAAATCAAAGGATTAATAGAAGAATGAACTTAGTGTGGGCCTCCAATGCTTGGGATGATTATTTGTCATGGCAAACCCAAGACAAAAAAATATTGCGGCGCATTAACGATTTGATTAAAGCGATTCAACGCGATCCATTTACAGGTGTTGGTGATCCAGAACCACTCAAACATAACTGGAGCAGTTATTGGTCGCGACGCATTACCCGTGAGCATCGATTAGTCTACAAAGTTTTCCGCGATGAATTGTGGATTGCGCAATGTCGTTATCATTATTGAATGGAGGGTGGTTTTTAGGATAGGGATTCCACTTTCTCTTGTTGCGTACATTGTGAAATCACATCTACTTTTTCAATCCTCAAAAAACGACTCGTTAATTTTTGCGATGATTTATGTACGAGCTCGACATCCTGATTTGCTTGATTAATGTGTTTTGCCAAATCATCCATGCGTTTTTGGAAACGATCGAAATCTTTTCCGAGCCCGATCAAATGCTCCTGTATAATATGCACTTGCTGGCGTGTTGCTGCATCTTTTAAAACAGCGCGCGCGGTCGTTAATATTGCCATCATGGTTGTGGGTGAAACCAACCAGACATGTCTTTGCTGAGCAAAGTCTATTAAATCTGAATAATGGGCGTGAATTTCGGCAAATATTGCCTCCGCTGGAATAAATAACATTGCGCCATCAGCTGTTTCATTGGGGATAATATATTTTTCCGCAATGTCCTGTATGTGTTTTTTAATGTCAGTTCGAAATTGTTGCTCAAGTGCTTTTTTATCTGAATCATTCGTGCAGCTTTGCAATTTACGGTAATTTTCTAATGGAAATTTTGCATCAATTACGATATTGCCTGTGGGTTCGGGCAAAAATAATAAACAGTCTGCGCGTTTGCCGTTGGTTAAGGTGTGTTGTAATGAAAAATGTTTTTCAGGCAGCATGTTGTGAAGTAAACCGCTTAATTGCACTTCACCAAAAGCGCCACGTGATTTTTTGTCGGATAATATTTCTTGTAAACTCACCACGCTGGTTGATAGTTCAGTTATTTTTTTCTGTGCTTCGTCAATAATTGCTAAACGTTTAATAACATCCATAAATGTAGAGGTTGTTTTTTCAAAACCTGTTTCCAATTGCTTATTTACTTCACCGCTGATTTCTTTTAACTTTTCTTGTGTGGTTTGGGTGAGCTTATCAAATTGTTCTGTTAAGCGTTGCGCATTTTGATGTAGCAGGGTGGCGATTTGACTTCGCATTTCAACTGATGCACTTTGCATTGACTCTTGAATTAATTTTAAACTTTGAATTTGATGTTGATCAAATTGCTGACGTGCCATTTGCTGCGCCATTTGTTGTTCTTTTAATAGCTGTTCAGTTTGTTCGCGTTGTGTAAAAAGATTTTTAATGCGGTCATTTGTGAGGAAACTGATGACCATGATGACGCAGAGTAGGGCTGCTGATATTACGCTGATGATGATTGTTGGGGACATGGTGAACTCTCTAATGTATGGTTGTTGTTTTTACAAGTAGGAATAACGTGATTGGATCACAACACCCAATAGTTTAACAGATTTTGTTAATGGGTCTGCTTTTGTTTTGTCATTGAGGGCGAATAATAGTGTTTCGCGCCCATCGACAGATAATTTACGCAGGGTTGCTTCTTTGGTTTCAGGATAGTGCACAATCACCAAATCGCCATCGGATGGAATTGCTTTTGCATCAACAATAAAAATACTGCCACGTAGAAATTGCGGTTCAGTGTTGGCGCGGCTTTTTAAGGCGTAGCGTAGATCAGTATTTTGATCGTCGACAATGACCCATTGATCGTGGTTATCAGAGGAAAAATGCTTAATTATTTTTTGTGATTTTAGGCAATCAGTCCAGGAAATAATTGGGATGGATTTTCCGGTTGATAATGCCTTATTGTTTTTAAATGCCTGATTGCTAAATAGTCTATCCAGTGTAACACCGAAATAATTCGCCAACGTTTGTAATGTTGATATGCGTGGATCTGTCGTATTTCCTGATAATATTTTATGAAGCGTAGGTTGCGGAATACCGGTTTGCCTGGCTAATGCTGCTTCGTGTATTTTTTCTTTGATAATAAAATTTTGTAAATTAGTGATTAAATTTTTGTTGTTTGTGGTTGTTATTTTTTGGATTTTAATGGGTTTCATTGCGTGGTTCTGTGTTTATTTAACGCCATTCTCAACTTTTACAGTAATCTTAAACAGTGCCAATGGAAGCAGGAGCGCTAGCGACTGCGAAACTTGCATGCACAGTAGCGTCGTATTTCACCAAAGGTTTGTTCGTACTTGTTCGATGATGAAAAAACGCTACTAAACGTGTTAGTTTCGCGGTCGCTAGCGCTCTCGCTTCCACTGGCTTCGAATCAACTACCAATTAAAAGTTGAGAATGGTGTTTATTTACTAGCGAAAAGAATCATCGCAAATTATCACCTTAATTGCAAGACTCATATTGAGAATTGAAATATTTAAAAACGACTTGAATTTAATTCAAAAAAGAATTATATTTTGCAGCTCGCTAAATAAAAGGATTACACCATGGATCTTTATAAGAGTACGGGTTGCAAAATTATTTTAATTGGTTATTTGATACAAGTTCCGATGCTACAAAATGACGCGTTGGATTATCATCAATATCATATTGAGGTTGAACGAAAAAGATTACTGCATTCCCATGTTGCAGGCATGACAGAAGAAAAAATTGAGCATTATTTTATTCGTGTTAATCATCTTGATTTACAAAGAATCATTAAATTTGGTTTTTTAGGCATGTTGCTTTCTGTCACCGGTGATTTACATTCTTCTGAAATTATCGCCGAAAAAATAGATTTTATCGTGATACCTCAAGAGGGAAGTAATGAAAATAGGGGGTATGTGCCGAGTTTATTTGCAACTGCACTGAGTTATGTGCATTGAGTGGGAGTCGGATACGCTTGGTTTAAATGTGAATATTGACACTGATCATTTAAAACATAACACTACAGCTTTACACCGAACAGGAGCGTATTATGTTTCACGGCAGTATAGTAGCGCTGATCACGCCCATGCACACTGATGGATCAATTGATTATGGTAGTTTAGAGAAATTAATTGATTGGCATTTGACAAAAAAAACTGATGGTATTGTTGTTTTGGGAACAACGGGTGAATCAGCAACCATTGAAAGCAATGAACGTCGCGAGATAATTACATTAACTGTTTCAAGCGTGAATCATAAAATTCCTGTGATCGTTGGCACAGGTTCAAATGCAACCAACCAGGCCATTGCGATGACGAAGGAGGCTATGTCGTTGGGCGCCGACGCCGCTTTATTGGTAACACCCTATTATAATAAACCTACGCAGGAAGGCTTATTTCAACATTATCGTGCGATTTCAAAAGCGGTGCCTATTCCACAAATTTTATATAATGTCCCATCGCGCACCTGCTGTGATTTATTACCCGAAACCATTTCTCGCTTATCTGCTTTTTCAAATATTGTTGCCGTGAAAGAAGCGACCGGTGATTTAAATCGTTTAAAACAATTATTATCTTCTAATTTAAAGATGGATTTTTTAGCCGGCGATGATAAAACCGCAATGGAATTTATGTTGCTGGGTGGAAAAGGGGTGATCTCCGTTGCAGCAAATGTCGCACCGCAATTATTGCATGATTTGTGTGTTGCAGCCGTTGCGGGTGATCGTCAAACCGCTGAGAAAGTAAATAATAAATTGAATGAATTATATTCAGCTTTATTTGTTGAAACCAATCCCATTCCCACAAAATGGGTTTTAGAAAAAATGGGTTTAATTCAATCGGGAATCAGGTTACCATTGACGCCGTTGAGTTTGCAGTGGCATTCGACTATCGAATCGGTGAGGAAAAATATATGCGATTTATCGCTTTAACTTTTTTATGTTGTGCGACGGTTGTTTTGTCGGGTTGTGGTGCGCATTCACGGGATTATTTAAAAAAAGGTCATGAGGTTTCACCTTTGGTAGTGCCTGAGGGCGTTCCCATTCTTAAGCAAGAGCCATATTATCCGATTCCACCAGGTCCTGCGACCACTGAAGCGTCGAAGCCAGTTTCTTTGAAGCCACCAACCTTAGGAACATGTACGAAATAACTTGGCTCTGAAATAAAGAAATAGGAGAGGTACCGAAGTGGTCATAACGGCGCCGACTCGAAATCGGATGGGGTTCGAAAGGACCCACGTGGGTTCGAATCCCACCTTCTCCGCCACATAAGGATTTGTTCATGCAGTCCGTTTTTAAGCGTTACTTGATTTCTTTTTTCACCCTCCCTTCTTTTATTTTTTCAGCGCAATCATTGGCAGGTGGGTTTCAATTATGGGAGCAAAATGCTGCCGGAATTGGCGATTATCATTCAGGTGCTGCGGCAGAAGCGGATACAGCAGCAACAGCCTTTTATAATCCTGCAGGTGTTATCCGTTTAAAGCATCAACAAATTTCATTTGGTGCCGCAGTTATTCCACTTAATATAAGTTACACCGGATCAGCTGGCAGTAAGACGGTGCTTAATGCGCCAGGCAATACTTTTAATATTGTTCCTAATTTCCAATATGCCATTCCCTTTGCACAACGCTGGGCTTTTGCTTTTGGTGTAACAACACCGTTTGGCTTATCGACTGATTATCCTGATGTGAAATATGTAAACACATTGGCGACTGAAACAAAATTGAAAACGATTAATTTAAATCCCAGTATGGCCTATGCGCTTAATAAATATTTATCCTTAGCGCTTGGTTTTGACGTGATGTATGGATCAGCAGATTATGACTCAGATGTTTTTAGTCCGCTAACCAGTGATCTCTCTGGGTGGAATTGCGGTTATAATGCGGGTTTATTGCTTCAATTTTCATCTCGAACTCGATTGGGCTTGAGTTATCGTTCCGCTATTACGATTGTTGCAAAAGGATCGAGTGATTCAACCGTTTTTGGTGCTGCACCAATCTACTCAACCGCCAGCGCATCCTTTCCTTTACCCGCAACCTCTATTGCAAGTTTATATCACGATGTCAATTCTAAGCTAACTTTAATGGGCAGTGTTTTTTATACGCAATGGTCTACTTTTAGGCAGTTAATTATTAATAATCTATCAACGCCCAGCGGCGTCGGGACGGTTGCATTAAATGAAAATTATCGTGATACCTGGAATGTTGGTTTAGGTGGAAAATATAAAATAGATCGATATGTTTCATTAGAAGCGGGTGTAGGTCATGATCAAACGCCAACGCGAATCGGTTATCGTGATATTCGTTTACCGGATAATAATCGGTATGCGGCATCGTTTGGTATTAATGTTATGCCGAAGCCGGGTCTTGAGTTAAATGCGGGTGTGACACACTTTTTTGTACCGAATACGGCAATTAATAATGCCAATGCTAATACACCACAAACAACAACTGCCGCGCCCACTATTGGCATCGGTACTGTGACAGGTAATATTAATGTATATGGAATGCAGGTGTCGTGGGATATTTGATCTATAAAAATACGCGGGGGCATATGCTGTCGAACCCCCTTTTTTTTTGCGTTATACGCCTGATAATAAAACAGTAATATTTTTTGCCGCTGTTCCAATCGGCAAGTTTGGATGACTTCCTGATGAAATCACAACGGAATACTTGCTTGGATTATACTGTTGAAAGCTTGCAATGGTTGCGGTACTCGCATCGCTGCTGATAAGAAAATTAGCCGTACCAATATCATGTGCTCGATCAATGCTACTGTCATAAAAATCACAAGTTAGGTTTGAACCAAACATGAAGCTGATAAGGTCGAAGGACAATGGTCCGCGCTGACCATTAGCGGGAACAGGTAGATGTGTATCTGTTTCGCTGGATTGTGTTGCGCCGCACATCACAGTAATTACATCTGGCTCATGTTGACTTTTCAATGTTAAGCTTCCGGCCACTGCGTTAACCGCAGTTATTGATAGCGCCGCTGTTAGGCTTAAAATAAGCATTTTTTTATTGATCATAATTTATACTCTCATTGTTAAAACTCCGACCTGGATCATATCGCATTTAAATTTTTTCTACCACTGCCGTAATGCTTTCCGCTGGGAGATTGAGTGGGGTTGAAATTTTTATATAAAATTGACTGGGATCAAAGTTTTCTGCATTTGTGATTGTTGCCGTAGTGAAATCATCACTAATGTACAAGTTTGCAGTTGCAATGTCCTTATTGCTGCCGTCCTCATAGAAATCACAACTTAAATGAGAGTGATGAAATCCTGCCTTTATTAAGACATAGGGCAGGGGTCCTCGTTGACCGTTTGGGGGAATAAAAAGATGGGTGTCAGTCTCGGTGGTGGGAGTTGGGCCGCATTTAATAATAATGACCTTAGGCTCATTTTGACTTTTTAATGTTATGTTGCCGGCGATTGTTGATGTGCTCAAGGTTATTGCCAAGGCCGTTGCTATGGAGTATAAAATTTCCTTGTTTGTCATTGCCATTGCCCTTGATTGTCGTATTTATTCCCCAGCGCTTGAAAAATCATAACCTGATTTTACGTTTTGTTCACTACCGTGTTTTTGTCGCACGCTTTCGAAATGCATTTTTTAATAGTTCAATATTGTAAAACCGAGACAGATCGTTTCCGTTAGAAAATAAATAAAGTGCATTGCATAAAATTATGCTGAGCATGGTGTTCATTGCAAAAATAATAATAAAAGAAGCAACGGTGAGTGCCGATCCAATTAAAATAATAATTTTCCCACCAATTAAAAATGCTATTAATGCAGGTATTAATGATAAAATATGAATACCCATTGTATTTATTCGCATGTTAATTTGAGAAACAAGCACGTTCCCCCATTGTTTTTTAATTAGTTTAGCGGAGCGCTTAACAGATAGAATGCAGTTGTGATTTTCAAATAACAAGACAGGTAAAATAAAATAGGTTGCGGTTAACCAAGTGAGACCGCTCAACCATTGGGTTGCTATTTTGCTTTTTGGCCAATTATCTGACCAATATTCAACAATACAGACTGCGCAGCCGACCGTGGTCATTAAACTATTCCACAGAAAAATGGTGGCTAAAAAATTGATTGGCGCTTTAAAACCTTCTAATAAAGTATATTCTTCGCCTTGCAGTTTTTTATTTACGCATAGCGTTAATGCCGTATTAAATAATAAATTGAAAAAATGCATAACTGGAAACAATAATGCAAGAATACAGATGAAAATAATAATTGTTTTCGAATCTAGGTGATTGGTTTTTGCTGCGATCGTTTCGATTTTATAAAGGGGAACTGCGGCAATGGCAAAAATGGCTATGCCAATAAGGTTGCTGAGGATTGGAAAAATCAGTAATCTTCTGTTTTGTTTAATGATGGCTAATGTTTGTTTGGCCAGTTGAAACTGCCTAATTGGGTGTTGCATGCATTATTCCGTCAATGATTTTGATTATCACCTGCCTTCAGAGTTGATTGCGCAATTCCCGACGCGTAATCGCACTGAGAGCCGTTTGCTTATTGTACCTGAAAATTCAAATAATGTTATTCATGCTCAATTCCCTGCATTTTTAGATCGAATCAATTCAGGTGATTTAGTTATTTTTAATGACACACGGGTAATTCCAGCCAGGTTGTTTGGCCAAAAAGAAAGTGGGGGGAAAATAGAATGTTTAATCGAACGCGTGCTAAGTGATCATCAAGCATTAACCCATATCCGCTCAAGCCATTCACCCAAAGTGGGTTCCAAGATTATATTGGAAAATGCTTTAAATGCAGTGATTATTGATCGTGAAGACGGATTATTTATACTTGAATTTAAAAATAAAGAACCTTTATTTGAATTACTTGAAAAACATGGTCACATCCCACTGCCGCCGTATATTATGCGGGATGTTAAATCCGAAGATTTAGCGCGTTATCAAACGGTTTATGCTGAAAATCGTGGCGCAGTTGCAGCACCGACCGCTGGCTTGCATTTTGATGAAAAAACATTACAAGCTCTGAAGGATAAAAAGGTTGAAATGGGATTTTTAACCTTACATGTGGGGGCGGGGACGTTTCAACCTGTTCGAGTGAACAATATTAAAGATCACGTGATGCACGGTGAAATTGTTACTGTTTCACAAGCATTATGTGAAAAAATAAATGCGTGTCAATCGCGTGGTAATCGTGTTATTGCAATTGGTACTACGGTTGTTAGGGCCTTGGAAAGTGCTGCATTATCAGGTGAGATTCAAGCTTTTTTTGGCGAGACAAAAATATTCATCACGCCTGGGTTTCAATTTAAGGCTGTTGATATGTTATTAACCAATTTTCACTTGCCTAAATCAACACTATTAATGCTGGTTTCGGCTTTTGCAGGTTTTGATCGTGTTATGAATGCATATCGAAAAGCAGTTGATGAAAAATATCGGTTTTTCAGTTATGGTGATGCAATGTTTCTATACAGAAGTTGATATTTCGTACCTGTTCCTTAGAAATTGATAACCGCTAAAATTAATGGAGAAAATCATGTCATACGCACACATTAAAATCCCTTCTAACGGCACAAAAATCACTGTGAACCCTAATTACACGCTTAATGTACCTAATAACCCCATTATTCCGTTTATTGCAGGCGATGGTATCGGCGTAGATATTACACCTGTGATGCAACACGTTGTGGATGCTGCTGTTAAAAATGCTTATGGTGATACTAAAAAAATTCATTGGATGGAAATTTATGCGGGTGAAAAAGCGGTTAAAACATATGGTAATGATACCTGGTTACCTGCTGAAACACTTGCTGCAGCAAAAGAATTTGTCGTATCGATTAAAGGGCCGTTAACAACACCGGTGGGTGGTGGCATTCGTTCTCTGAATGTCGCATTACGTCAAGAATTAGATTTATATGTTTGCTTACGTCCTGTGCGTTATTTTAAAGGCACGCCAAGTCCCGTGAAACAGCCTGAAAAAACAAATATGGTTATTTTTCGTGAAAATTCAGAAGATATTTATGCGGGCATTGAATTTGAATCAGGTAGTGCAGCGGCAAAAAAAGTCATTCACTTTTTGCAGACAGAGATGAATGTTAAAAAAATTCGTTTTCCAGAAACGAGCGCCATTGGTATTAAGCCTGTTTCTAAAGAAGGAACACAGCGCTTAGTGCGTAGGGCATTTCAATATGCAATTGATAATAACCGTGATTCGGTTACGTTAGTGCATAAAGGTAATATTATGAAATTCACGGAAGGCGGTTTTCGTGATTGGGGTTATGCATTAGCAAAAGAAGAATTTGCTGCCGAATTAATAGATGCTGGCCCCTGGATGAAATTTAAAAATTCGAATACAGGCAAAAATATTATTGTAAAAGATGTGATTGCTGATGCATTTTTACAGCAAATTTTATTACGTCCTGAAGAGTACAGTGTGATTGCAACTTTAAACCTGAATGGCGATTACATTTCTGATGCATTGGCAGCGCAAGTCGGTGGTATCGGTATTGCACCAGGGGCAAATTTAAGTGATACAGTTGCAATTTTTGAGGCAACACACGGTACTGCGCCTAAATATGCAGGCCTTGATAAAGTAAATCCAGGATCGATTATCTTGTCGGCTGAAATGATGATGCGTCATATGGGCTGGACGGAAGCGGCCGATCTTATTATCAAGGGAATTGATGGTGCCATTCAAAGTAAATCAGTGACTTACGACTTAGCGCGTTTGATGCAGGGGGCGCACGAAGTCAGTTGTTCTGGTTTTGGTGACGTTATTATTCAAAAGATGTGAAAGAAGTTATCAGAGATCAGTGCTCGCATATCGCACTGATCCTTCACTGACCTGCTGAAGAACTATTTTTCGCGCATTTAAAAGCATAAACTTATGTAACAAAGCTCATGTGCAATCTCGCAACATAAAAAATCAGAAAATCAAGTAAAAAATCACCTAATTTAAGCTAAATAAACTAAATTCAAATTAACTGAAATATTTTGGGCAATTTTTGAGTTCATGTCCTACAGTTGAATTATGCAAAGTGTTTGATGGATCAATTAACGTGAATCAGGAGGTGGATATGTTTAGCAAATCATTTGAGTTAACCTTAAATTCTGCCTATACAAGAGCCCGTGAAAATAAACACGAATTTATCACCGTTGAGCATTTACTGTTGGCTTTAGTTGATAATCATGAGGCTTCTGAAGTTTTGATTGCGTGTGGTGCAAATTTAGACCGATTACGCGCAGGTTTAGGAATTTTTGTGGATGAAACAACCCCCAGCCTGCCTCACAAAGTAGAGCAAGATATTCAACCCACCATTAGTTTTCAACGGGTATTGCAACGTGCCATGACACAAGTGCAAAGCGTTGGACAAACTGAAGTGAATGGTACGCATGCGTTGGTGTCTATATTTGGTGAACCTGATAGTCAAGCTGTCTATTTCTTACATCAAGAAAATGTAACACGCATTGATGTGATGAAATATACAACACAAGGCATTATGAAATCGCCTCGCGCTGATGAATTTCATTTTGATGCGAATCCTTCAATGGAATCTTCAACACGGGAAATGGGAGGTGAAGAAAATCTTTTGGAACTTTATGCAACTAATTTAAATGAGCGTGCAAAATTGGGAAAAACAGATCCTTTAATTGGTCGCTGTGAAGAATTATCGCGTGTTATTCAAACATTATGTCGTCGTCGTAAAAATAATCCATTATTGGTTGGTGAAGCAGGCGTGGGTAAAACTGCTATTGCAGAAGGCTTAGCAAAAAAAATTATTGATAAAGAAGTACCGCAATCATTGGCTTTTTGCACTGTTTATTCCCTTGATTTAGGTGTTTTATTAGCCGGCACAAAATACCGCGGTGATTTTGAAAAGCGTTTCAAAGCTGTATTGAAAGCATTGCGTAAACAAACAGGCGCGATTATTTTTATTGATGAAATCCATAATTTGGTGGGGGCGGGTTCAGCAACTGGCGGGACAATGGATGCATCTAATTTAATTAAACCATTTTTAAGTTCGGGTGAATTACGCTGTATGGGTGCGACTACCTATGGAGAATTTCGTCAATATTTTGCAAAAGATGCAGCCCTTTTGCGTCGATTCCAAAAAATAGACATTGGTGAGCCAACTTCAGAAGACACACTCAAAATATTAAAAGGCTTAAAATCACATTTTGAAAGTTATCACGGTGTGAAATATTCAGCAAAGGCATTAACGCTTGCTGTTACATTATCAACACGCTACATGAGTGATCGACATTTGCCTGATAAAGCCATTGATGTGATTGATGAAGCGGGGGCTTTTCAGCAATTACAGCCTGAAAAGAAAAAGAAAACGTTAATTGGATCCCGCGAAATAGAAGAAATGGTGGCGAAAATGGCGGGTATTCCTATTCAACATATTTCACAAACCGATCGCGAGCAATTAAAGCAATTAGATTCTGCTTTGAAAAAAACAGTTTTTGGACAAGACTTTGCGGTGAATGCATTGTGTGATTCTATTAAATTATCACGTGCAGGTTTGCGTCAAGATGAAAAACCCATTGGTTCATTTTTAATGGCAGGTCCAACTGGACTGGGTAAAACAGAATTATGCAAACAGTTGGCAAAAGAATTACATGTCGATTTAATTCGATTCGATATGTCAGAATACATGGAAAAACATGCTGTTTCTCGCTTAATTGGTGCGCCTCCAGGCTACGTTGGTTTTGATCAAGGGGGGTTATTAACAGAAGCGGTTAGTAAAAAACCTTACTCCATCGTGCTATTAGATGAAATAGAAAAAGCCCATCCTGATATGTTTAATATTTTATTGCAAATTATGGATTATGGAAAATTAACAGATAATAACGGTAAAAAATCAGATTTTCGACACGTCATTTTGATGATGACAACCAATGCGGGTAGCGAATTACTTGAAAAATCTACGGTAGGTTTTGCGCAAACAAATCAACACGGTGATAATTTGGTTGCGATTAATCAATTGTTTTCGCCTGAATTTCGTAATCGTTTGGATGCGGTATTGAAATTTGGTTATTTGGATAAGACAACTATTTTAAAAGTGGTTGATAAAAACATTGGTCAATTTGAAGCAAAATTAAACGAAAAAAATATCACCTTAAGTTTGGATGATGAAGCGCGTCAATGGTTAGCAGACCACGGTTACGATCATAAAATGGGTGCAAGACCAATGGAGCGTTTAATTCAAGAAAAATTGAAAAAACCTTTGGCCGAAGAATTATTATTCGGAAAATTGAGTAATGGTTTGCATGCGCATATTAACGTCTCTGTGAAAGCAGGTGAGTTGGTGTGGGAGATTGTTGAAGCGCATAGTGAAGTTTTGATATAAACTTTGAAAATTAACGTCTTAATTGAGCGGTATTTTGCTTAGGAAGATAAGCATCGACCTCTTTAATTAAATCCCTTGTGTCGTGCCGAAAAAATCCGCCTAAAGCTGTTTTGTTCTTAGCGACAGTATAGGCAACTTTGAGATTTTCATTGCTGGGATCATCTAATAGACTTAATGCAGCCTCAAGTAAAATTATTTTTGCAAGTGATGTTATATCCTCCTTCCCTGAGTACACGCTTATTTGCGCAGCTATTTTCCCAGCCAATAAGGTTTTTTCTTTGTTGGGTGGTGCTATCGGTTTGTTATCGGTAAAAAAAGATGCCCCTGTGTGTGGAATATATAATTTAGTGCATTGGCATTGTGCTATTGAAACCATCGTGCAATTTTTCCATATTTCAGATAAATATTTTACGAGCGAAATACGATCGTTTTTAAATTCTGTTATTCTGAGTATTCCGCTATTTGGATCAAATAGATAATAAAAACCATCTTTCATTGAAATGGCGATAGTATGCCCTTCTGAGGAAGTGGCGATGATGCCAACCCGCTCGGTAAAAATACTGTTGAAGGCATTAAAAATGGTTGGAGTCCGTCCAGGTGTTTTGCTTTGGGGCGTATCGATAATTTCTTTATAAGATATTATCGGTATGCTGCCATCATTGATAAAGAATTCAAAATTGATATCAGCTTGTGTTTTATCAATGGCTTCCGCATACAGCGTATACAGCTCACCCAAAAAATCATTGACTGCTTTTTCACGATCGCTTTTTGATGTGAGATTTTGATGAGCGTCGAAAAAATCTCCCACTGTATTTTCAAGTGTCGTTTTATATTCCCTTTTCTCTTCTGTGTTTGCAGCATTTTGAGAGAAATGTATTGTTTGAGTATTTAAAAGGCAAATTTGAGGTGATTGTGAATAATCAAAAAATTCTTGTGGGGATACGCCAGCTCCGTATTGTGGATTTTGCACTAACATTTCTGCATAGATTGTTTGAGCACGTAGCATTAGCGCTTCAAATACTGGTTTAAGGTCTTGCGGTTCTTTAAATTGAGTCGACAAAATTGCATGGATTGCAAAGAGGCTGGTAATCGTGCAGGTATTTGAACGTTGACCGTTCACCAATTGAATTTCGCGCATATGAACCCCTCAGCTAATAGTAATAACCGCCATTATAGTAGATTATTATTAACAGAATATTATGACTCTTCTGGTGTGGTATCTTCAGTGCGTTTTTTACCTGCGTCTCTAAATGTAATGCGACCTCGCGTCAAATCATAAGGTGTTAGTTCAACAGTCACTGTATCACCCGTTAAAATGCGAATATAGTTCTTACGCATACGACCAGAAATGTGCGCGTTAATGATGTGTTCATTTTCCAGTTTAACTTTAAATGTGGTGTTTGGCAGTGCTTCGATAACAACGCCGGTCATTTCAATTTGATCTTCTTTGGGCATGGATTAAACCTTCATTATTTTTATTTAGGGTACTGTAGCATAATTTTTTTCTCTTCGCTCTGGCTTATTGTGAATCCAGATATTTCTCCGCGTCTAACGCAGCCATACAACCAAATCCGGCGGAGGTAATCGCTTGGCGATAAATGTGATCCCCAACATCGCCTGCTGCAAAAATGCCAGGAATGCTTGTTGCCGTAGCGCCACCTTCCTGCCCACCTTTTGTTTTAATGTAACCAGACTCACTCATTTCTAACTGGCCCTTGAATATTTTTGTATTGGGATCATGGCCAATTGCAATGAAAACACCGGTTAATTCATGCTTTTCTTCAATATTGGTTTTAATATTTTTAACGCGAATACCGGTAGCGCCTGTATTATCACCCAATACTTCTTCCAACACAGAATCATAAACAATTTTTATATTTTCTTTTGATTTTAACTTTTCAATTAATATTTTTTCTGCTCGGAATGTATCACGGCGATGCACAATCGTCACATGTGAAGCGATATTAGATAGATACAATGCTTCTTCAACAGCTGTATTTCCACCTCCAATCACCGCAACTTTTTTTCCACGATAAAAAAAGCCATCGCAGGTTGCGCATGCGGAAACACCCTTGCCGCGAAATGCTGACTCTGAAGGCAGGCCTAAATAGCGCGCAGAAGCGCCTGTTGCGATAATTAAGGCATCGCAGGTATATTCCGCGCTGTCACCCTTTAAACGAAAGGGTTTGCTTTGTAATTGCGCTTCAGCTATGTGATCAAAAATAACCTTTGTATCAAAACGTTCTGCGTGTTTTTGCATGCGTTCCATTAATGCGGGGCCTTGCAACCCTTCAATATCGCCAGGCCAATTATCGACGTCGGTTGTTGTCATTAACTGTCCACCTTGTTCCATGCCTGTCATTAAAACAGGTTTTAAATTTGCTCGAGCTGCATAAACGGCAGCAGTGTACCCAGCGGGGCCTGAACCTAAAATAATTAATTTATAATGCATTGTGATGCTCGCTATTAGCAATTATTTGAATATCGCCATCTTACCGACTTTAATACTGTTTTAAAAGTAGAATGCGCTTCTGTTACTAATGTATATTTCAATATAAACTTTAGCAAAAAACGATAATGCGCTGTATTGACATACAAAAATCGCTTATGCATACTGCGCGCACGGCATGTTAACGCATGCTTGTTATTTTAACTTTTATAGGATTTGATAAGATGAAAAAAAGTGTCGTAACTTTAGTCGCTGCAGTAGCATTGACAACAATGGGCATGGCTGCCGCTTCAACAAACGGCATGGCTGCTTCCAATCAAACATTCCCTAACGGAAATAGCGCTGGTATTTTTATCGGTGGCAATGTTGGGTACGGTGAATTTGATGTTTCAAAAGACGCTGGTGCTACCAGTTTCAGTAACACTGGATTTGCTTGGAATGGCAATCTGGGTTATCAATTCGATCGCTATTTCGCTGTTGAAAGTGGTTATACGCATTTTGCTAAGGCAACAGAGTCTGATAATTTTGGAAACAGCGCGAAAATCAATGACATCTACGGTATTGATTTATTAGCAAAAGGCATTTTACCAATCAATAGCCAGTTCAATGTATTTGCGAAAGCAGGTGCGATGTATTTGAGCGCAAAACCCAGTGTTGCTATTGGAAATTATTCATTTGTAGGTGATTCAACATCGCGTTATGTGCCAGAGTTTGGTTTGGGTACGGCATATTATGTAACGTCAAATGTTGCTGTGAGCTTGCAAGGTATCACAACACTTAAATCAAATAACAACATGCCTGCAACGTATGCTGCTTATGCTGGTTTAAGCTACAAGTTCAATGTGTAATTGCATTAATTTGCTTTATAAAAAGGCGTCTTTACGGCGCCTTTTTTTATAACTTTCATTGCGGAATTGGGAAGCTAACGCTTCCTGCATACCTGTTCCTTATTATATTTAAATTGCATTGAGCGAAGCTATTTCTTACAATGACCTTTCTTATTTAACCGCAGAGAGAATTTTATGTCACATTTAATACTGCATATTATCGTTACCGTTGTTTTTTTATTTGTTTTATTGATTCTTATTGTGCGAATGGTAAAAAGAAAAAACCGCACAAAACAACACTACCCTGAAAGTGAGCAATTATATGTGGGTAATTTGTCCTATCAAATGAATGGACATGAGCTAAAGGAATTTTTTTCAAAATACGGCGCTGTGCAAACGGTGCGTTTAATTAAAAATAATAGAACGGGGCGCTCGAAAGGTTTTGCGTTTATTACGTATTCAAATTTAAAAGATGCAAAAAAGGCTTTGGCAGCAGGGGGCCAGCAATTGCGTGGTCGTCCGTTGGTCGTTAGAATGGCAAAACCAAGGGGAGAATAATTAACATTAATTATATCTATTAACTTAATGAAAAACAACGAAATTTAGTAAAGATAAATACCTAATAATCTACTATAGTTATTTACGTTAGAAGCCTAAGGCTTTTATACCCGAGCCAACAGAAAGAAGAGAAAGGAATTGCGTTGATGGTATGGTGTGCAAGCCCGCGACTTGCCGGGAAGCCTGAAATACCACACACATTCCACACCTTTACACAAATGAGCTCCAGTATGATTCCTTAGGTTTTTTTATATTGCTGTATATCAACATAAATCACAGGATAATTTGTTGTAAGATAATCGCATAACAAGCCATTTCCATTCTCATAACCAATTCCGTTTATCCACTGGTTAATGGGGCTTCTTAATTCATTCATGTCTTGAATAAAATTACCGCGACCAACGGAGTACCACTGATTTAACTGAATTTCACTGGGTTGTTTTACATTATCAATATTAAGAATAGCGCCTAATGAAGAGGCTGTACGCAAATCATCTGGTTTAATACATTTAGCTGGATTTGATCCCAGCGCAAGGGTTGATGGTAATAAAGCAAGCAGAAGCACTTTTTTTAAAATACCCATGAAAAAATTCCTTTTACTTTAACCTAGAAACATGTTCTTAAGTTTTACATGAACTTTCTAGTAAATCATCCCGTTGATCAATCATCGCATCAGGCAGTGTTTCATACATAAAATCGAATATCGATTCAGGTTTTTGTTTTTCTTTTAAAAAATAATTTGAAATTTCTTTTTCGACAAATTCCTTTGTTTCGCGTTGTAATTGCGCTTCTTTATTTTTATCCCATATACCTTGTGCTTCTAAATAATATCCTAAACGCGCAATGGGTTCTTTTTTCCAGGCACTTTTTTTATCCTCAGCACTTGAATATCGTGAGGCATCATCGACTGTTGTGTGGTCAGCCAAGCGATAAGTAACGGCTTCAATCACGGTTGCTTTTCCGGCATTTCGCGCTTGCAAAATAGCTTGTTGAATAACATCAAACATAGCAATTGAATCATTGCCATCAACTTGAATGCAATTTAATCCTGCAGCAATCGCTTTTTGTGCGAGTGTTTCACAAGCGGTTTGTTTTTCACGGGGAACTGAAATCGCCCATTGATTATTGTCAATGACAAAAACCATCGGTAGATTCCATGCGCCAGCTAGATTCAGTGCTTCATAAAAATCACCCTTCGATGTTCCTCCATCACCAATCTCAGTGACAACAACGCGATTTTCTTTTCTGTATTTAATTGCATAAGCAACGCCCGCTGCATGTAAACACTGTGTTGCAATAGGAACGCAAATAGGGAAGTCTTGATTAGCTGCTTTGGTTGCATTTCCGCGTTCGTCACCAGACCAATACGCTAAAATGTCAGCGAGTGCATATCCACGTTGAATTAATACGCCATGATCACGATAAAAGGGGCAGAATACATCCTCTTTTTTCATTGCCATTCCGACAGGAATAAAAACAGCTTCTTGCCCGAGCGATGAAGGAAAAGTGCCTATTTTTCCAGTGCGATGTAAATTTACCATTTGATTATCAAATACGCGCAATAGGGTCATGCGTTTGTATAAATCAATTAATAATTCATTGGTAACGAATTCGGGAAATGCTTGTGTGGGTTTTGAATGTTCATCTAAATATTGTAAAGAGGGAACAATAAATGAGGCGACTGTTTTTAGTTTTGTTGGCATACTGCAAACCTTGTTGTAGAGACGCAATTTAGGAACATGTACGAAATCTTGTCTTCTGGGAACAGGTACGAAATAAGTCGTACCTGTTCCCTGTGAAATAATCAAAAAAATTATCCCGGAGCACGTTGCAGTCGTTCAAAAGCCATTTGTTCTGCAACCGCAGTCGTTGTTTTTCCGCTTGTGTCTGCGCGTTCTAATATTGCCAATACGATATCATAAATTTTATCAACTTTATGATCGACCATTGATAAATCTTGGTAGGCATAAGTCATCGCTGCATTAATTAATCCACCTGAATTAATTAAAAAATCGGGTAAATATAATATATTGCGTGCTTGCATTGCAGCTGCATTTTTATAGTGCGCTAATTGATTGTTCGCAATGCCTGCAATAATTTTTGCTGTTGTGTGGTGAATAAAATCATGTGTAATCGTGCCGCCCATTGCACAGGGTGAAAAAATATCGCAAGGTAATTTTTCTGCTTTGTCTGCAGCTATTGTGGCAACACCAAAATCAGAAACACATTTGTCAATCGCAGATTTATTAATATCGGAAATAGTCACTGTTGCGCCATGTTCACTGAGGTATTTCACAAGATGATATCCAGCATGTCCAACGCCTTGTACGACAACATGAATATTTTCAAAATTATCGCAGTTTAATTTAAATTTAAGTGCGGCTTGCATTGCGCGAAAAACACCGCGTGCGGTAGAGTGTGAAGGGTCTTCATCAACACGACCTGGGCCCGTTGCGCCACAAACATAAGGTGTCCGTTCAAAAATGGTTGTCATGTCTTCAACCGATGAACCGACATCAACCGCTGTAATGTAGCGACCGTTTAATTCATTGACGAAATCACCGAATGAACGAAAAATCGCTTTTCGTGCTTCTAAATCAGTGAGATTTTTCGGTTTGAGAATAACGGCTTTTGCACCGCCATGCGGTAAACCGCAGGCGGCTGCTTTCAATGTCATGCTATAGGAAAGTCGAAGCGCGTCCTTTAAAGCCAATTCAGGGGCTGTGTAGGTGTAAAAACGACAACCGCCAAGGGCAGGACCGAGTTGTGTGTTGTGCACAGCAATAATTGCGTGTAACCCCGTTTTACTGTCTATTTTGGTGTGCATTTCGCCAAATCCAAGGATTTTTGCATAACGGACTAGCGATTTATAGTGAGGAATACGTTGTTTCATTAAAAATTGCCCTTTTTTTGATCAAAACATGAGTAATAGGTTGTATATTATCAAGAATGTAGGTGAATGGTAACAGTTTGTTTCATTTAAACAGTGTTCCTAAATCAACTAAAAATATCCATTAAGCTGTAAAGTAAGCTTTTTTTAATAGTAATTTAAGTTTACTTCGTTATGATAGAGCAATGAAAAATAAAGCAGGAAATCCAATGCAAACCCTCACGGTTTCACAGCGCGGCCAGCGCGTTATTGCATCGCCTATTCGTAAATTTTTACCACTGATGCAAGATGCACAAAAACGTGGAATTACAGTACATCAGTTAAATACGGGCGATCCTGACTTACAAACGCCTGATGCTTTTTTTGAAGCGATAAAAAATTATTCAAGCCATAATTTACATTATGCGCCAAGTCCTGGTATTGCTTCTCATGTAGTCGCATGGATTCAGTATTACAAGCAATTCAACGTTGTTCTTAAAGCGCAAAATATTATTCCAACAGTCGGTTGTGCTGAAGCTATTTTATTAGCATTACTTGCAGTCGCAGATTCAGGCGATGAAATTTTGGTATTTGAGCCACTTTATGTTAGCTACAAATCGTTTGCGACGATGATCGGTGTAACCTTAATTCCTATTACATTAAACAATAGTGAGGGTTTTGCATTACCCGAAATGACTGTTATTGAAAATAAAATAACTTCGAAAACAAAAGCAATTGTGGTTATTAATCCCGATAATCCAACCGGAAAATTATGGTCTGATGATGAATTAGATCTTGTTATTACGTTGGCGAAAAAAAACAATTTATTTATTATTGCAGATGAAACTTATCGAGAAATTCGCTTTAAAGGCAAAGCCTCTTCTTTATTGTCGCGAATAGATGCGCGAGAACATATTATTGTGGTTGATAGTACTTCTAAACGTTTTTCAATGCCTGGCGCACGTGTTGGGTGTATTGCTTCATACAATTTAGAAATTATGGCGGCGATTTTAAAATTTGCACAAGCGCGCTTATCGGTTGGCACGCTGGAACAACTTGCGATGATTCCGCTTTTAGAAAATTCAAAACAATATACGGATCCTGTTTGCGGAGAATATAAACGACGTCGAGATATTGTGTATCAAGCGCTTTCTGCAATGGAAGGGGTCGTTGCTTCAAAACCCGAAGGTGCATTTTATATTTATGCTACTTTACCAGTAGATTCTGCTGAAAATTTCGTTAGGTTTTTAATTCAAGATTTTAGTCATCAAGGTGAAACGGTGATGTTGTCACCGATGTCTGATTTTTATGTTACGCCTAATTTAGGTCGTAATGAAATTCGCATCGCTTATGTTTTAAATATTAATTTATTAATGCGAGCCATGGAAATTTTACAGAACGGATTAATCAACTATCCTGGCAGAGCCCATGCTGCTATTCAAGAACCCATAAACCTGAATTTCACTGAATTCCCAGCATTAGGGTAAAAATCACAAGTTACGTGCGCGAATTTGTCTGATATAAGCACTGTCGAGAAGCTGCAAAAATCGTTCTTTATCTTTGGAATTTGGGACTGCAACGATAATCGCGTCGGTCACAATCGCGCCGTAATACACTAATTTTTTTGCTGCTTCAAAATGCCCATATTGTACGGCGATATGAAGTGGAGATTCCCTTTTTCTTTCTTCTTGTGAATAGGGAAATCGTGGCGAAGGTTTTTGTATCATTTGAAAATTGATATCAATGCCGGGAGTCCTACATAATGCATCAATCATTTCTAAGGAGTTTGAACAGGCAGCATTGTGTAATGGTGTAAATCCGTCTGAGGAAGGTTTGTTGATATCTAAGCCTTTATCTAATAAAACTTGAAGTAACTTCGGCCTATTGAATGCTGAAATGAGATGAAGTATAGAATTTCCAGTGCGATCTGTTATGTTTGCTAAATCCTTCTCAATTTCAAAAAGTCGCAATAAGAGCAACTCGGTTTCCCGTACATCGCAAGTGAAGGCGATAAAAAAAAGATCGTAGTCGATGCGGGTATGTTTGGTTTCTAAATCGGTTTTAAGTAAAACCGCATTCAGTATATCGATATTGTTTTCTTGTGCTATTAGTGGCAGTAACTTTTTAACATGGGAAAAAAAAGCTTTGTTTTCCAGAGTAAAAAGATCCCATAAATAAATAAACATTTCTTTATCGTGATTTCTTAATGAGATAACAAATGGATTGGATTCATTGGGCATATTAATCATGTCTTTGATCTGATCGCTGCTGATATTGTTGCTATCTACTAAATAAGTGCTGATATTTAAATTTTTCCCTTTTATTGTGTTGATAAATAGCTTCATATAATCGATTTTATTTTTTGGATGTAATGTGATTAATTTTTGAAACATTAAAAGGGTGCCGTGCATTGCTGCTTCATCGAGCGGAGATTGATTTTTATTTTCATTAGTATAACTGAAAATATCAGCGCCATTTTCCAATAAAAGATCAACCAACTCTATATTTCCTGTTGCAACGGCATAATGGAGAGGGGTGTTATATTGCGAATCGAGTTGGTTAACAATGCTCGAATCCATTTTTAATAATTGCTCAGCGACTGCTTGTTGATTCATGCGACAGGCGATGTGCAACAGCGCGTAGCCTTTATAAAGTGGTGTTGTGTGTTCGGGCGCCAGATTTTTAAGATCAATTACTGAGGGTAGGTATTGATTTAAATAGGCTAAATCACCCAGTGCGCAAGCACGAAATACATTTATTTCGCCCTGCCATGCGGATTGTAAATAGGTGTTTATAGCACCCAGCTGTAGCGAATAGGCTTCATGGGTTAAGGCTTGTTTTTTTTCAGAAAGTAGATCCCTAAGGGGTTGTGTTAATAATGCATGTTCTTCTTTTTCTGTTCTGGAAAGCGTGCTGATATCATAAGAAAATAATGCTCTTTCAGGATGTTGGATTGAAAATAGCGTGTGGTTCATTGCGTCTTTCACAGCATCCACCAATTCACTTTCTGAATATAAATCAAATAAATTGGGTTCATAAAATGTAGCGGGCGGAAACCCATTTTGCATTAATAAAAAATTTAGCATGATGTTAATAAAAACGCGTCCATTACCATCGCCAAATGGATGTAGTAATTCTAATTCTTGAGCGCATTTTACAATAGATAATATTTTTTTATCGCTATCGTCTGCTACATTAATTTCTTCATGAAATAATTTTATTATCGCTTCTGCTTCACTTTTAAGCTTGATGCAACTGCTATAAGGAGGCGAATAAGCAAAAGGAAAGTTTTCATTATCGATTCTTTCATATACAAGTTTGGCAATATTTTGAATGTATTCAAGTGAATATGAATCAGATAATAAATTGATTTTTTTGCGATTAAGTGAGGTAAAAAGTTCCGGTGATTTTTCCGCTGATTTCCCTTTTTTTTTATATTTTTGATATAGTCTGGCTACGCCATTTATAGTGCATCGCTCCTTGGGAATTGCAAATGTAGTAAGGCTCCATTCCCTAAACTTACCAGCATATTTTGAATTAACATAAAAATGACCCGTGACATTTTCTGATGAAGCAGCATGTATTCTCAAAATCAAATCAAGTGATAAAGGTTTGTCGATATCTGCTAGGGCTATTTTCAAACCACCGTAAAATCCCTTCATGCAATTGGGTTCTCTTTTTTCAAAACCCTTTTGCCCTTGTTCCTTATGGTGCATCGTGCCATCAACGAATAATTGAAATAATCGTTCGGTAGGCATTTTATCTAAAAACGCCAGTCCATAGCTAAAGTCAGACAGTATCGGCATTTAAATTTCTCCAATATTAGGGAACATGTAGTACGAAATAACTTGTACCTGTTCCTAATCAGAGTTTCTTTGCCCATTCATTTGCTTTCGCAATGATTTTTGCGGCATCTAACCCTGTAAATTCACCTTTACATAATAGCTGTTTACCAGCAACAAAAACATCGCTAACCTGTAAGGAATTCATTGCGTAAACCAAGTGTGAAATGGGGTTGTAAACGGGTTGAGTGAAAAGATGGTCAAAATCAATGGCAATAATATCGGCTTGTTTTCCCGTTTCAAGGGATCCAATTTCTTTATCTAGCCCCATCGCTTTTGCACCATTTATTGTTGCCATCTCCAAAATGGTCATTGTATCCAGTGCGGTTGGATCTTGTGTAATGCCCTTTCCAATAAAAGATGCGGTACGCATTTCACCAAACATATCCAAGTCATTATTGCTAGCAGCACCGTCGGTTCCGATGCAAACATTGACACCGGCCTTGAGTAATTTTGCTATGGGTGCAAATCCACTGGCTAATTTTAAATTTGACTCTGGATTGTGGGAAACATTGATTTTTTTCTCAGCACATAAGGCAATTTCATCGTCGGTCAAATGCACCATGTGCACCGCAATTAACTTATCATCGAGCAATCCCAATTTATTAAAGCGTTCTATTGGGCGCATTTTATAGCTTGCCAAATCAATATCAATTTCAGCTTGTGTTTCATGCAAATGAATATGAAACCGCAAATTGTTGTCATCACCAAATTGCTTTGTGCGCACGAGATGGTCATCTAACGCTATGTAAGGGGAGTGGGGGGCCATCATATAGCTAATTAAATGACTGTCGGGACGATTGGCATATTCAGTTTCTGCTTTAAGCAAACATTCATCTGCATCTTTTGCCCAACCAGTTGGTGCATTACCAACCCATAATCCCATTGCACCGCGCATGTTGGCATCTATTGTTGCCTGCGCTGTGGCGTTAGGATAAAAATAATGATCGCTAAAACAGGTGGTGCCACTACGTAACATTTCTGCGATGGCTAGCATAGATCCGTCATAAACACTTTCTGGGGATAATAATTTTCCTTCAGCAGGCCAAATATGATTTTGTAGCCAATCCATTAATTGCAAATCGTCTGCTAATCCACGTAATAAATTCATCGGTGTGTGTGCATGCGTGTTAATTAATCCGGGCATTACAGCATGACTTTTACGATCAAGGGTATTTTTAGCTTGATATTTTTGGGTGGCTTCTGCCTGTGGCAATAAATCAATAATTTTCCCCCGATCAATTGCGAGCGAATGATTTTCTAAAATTTGATTGCGCGGAATGATGGGAATGATCCAGCGAGCATGAATGAGTGTGTCGATGGTTTGCATGGGGTTATCTCTGTTCTGTTTAGCCGACGTGCATCATACTACAGTGACAGTGACAGTGACAGCTGTCGCGTTAAAAATATCCTTCGAGCAATCAGCTAAAACACGTTTATTTTAATGAGCATACCCCACAGTCACTGTCACTGTCGCAGTCACTATGGTATGATTATCGCTTTCAAAAACATCTCCAGAAAGGCAATTCCCATGACCGGTTTAGCAAAAGAAATCACCTCAATTACCATCGAAAGTGAATTAAAACAGTCGTATTTAGACTACGCCATGAGCGTCATCGTTGGCAGAGCATTGCCCGACGTGCGTGATGGCTTAAAACCTGTGCATCGTCGCGCGTTATTTGCCATGCATGAATTGGGTAACGATTGGAATAAACCGTATAAAAAATCCGCTCGCATTGTCGGTGATGTGATTGGTAAATACCATCCTCATGGCGATACAGCCGTATACGACACCATTGTGCGTATGGCACAACCTTTTAGCTTGCGTTATATGCTAGTCGATGGCCAAGGTAACTTTGGTTCGGTCGATGGTGATTCACCGGCTGCAATGCGTTATACCGAAATCCGCATGTCACAATTTGCGCACTTTTTAATGGCTGATATTGATAAAAATACCGTTGATTTTGTGCCAAATTATGATGAAACAGAACAAATGCCCAGTGTGTTGCCGACACGTGTGCCCAATTTATTGGTAAATGGTTCATCTGGTATTGCTGTCGGCATGGCAACTAATATCCCACCGCACAACTTAACTGAAGTAATCGATGCCACTCTGGCTTTAATTGATAATGCAGAATTAACGATTGATGAATTAATGCATTTTATTCCAGGCCCTGATTTTCCGACAGCCGGTATTATTAATGGTCGCGCTGGCATTGTCAGAGCATATCGCACTGGTCGTGGCAAAATTTATGTTAGGGCAAAAACAGAAATTGAAATAAATGAAAAAACCAATCGTGTGGCAATTATTGTTCATGAATTACCATATCAAGTGAATAAAGCGCGATTATTAGAACGAATGGGTGAGTTGGTTCGCGATAAATTAATCGATGGTATTGTTGGTTTACGTGATGAGTCCGATAAATCCGGTATGCGGATGGTGATTGAAATTCGTCGCGGCGATCAACCGGAAGTGGTTCTAAATAATTTATTTGCTCAAACCCAGTTGCAAACAGTGTTTGGGATTAACATGGTTGCGTTATACAACGGTCGACCGCAAGTGATGAATCTCAAATATATTTTAAATGCTTTTTTACAGCATCGCCGTGAAGTGGTTACGCGTCGTACTATTTTTGAATTGGCAAAAGCAAAAAATCGCGCCCATATTTTAGAAGGCTTAGGCGTTGCTTTAGAAAATATTGATGAAATTGTCGCCTTAATTAAATCAGCGAAAACACCCCCTCAAGCTAAAACATTGTTGTTGGGAAAATCCTGGAAGCCTGGTGTTGTCGCGAATTTGCTTTCAAAAGCCGGCGCTAATCAAACGCGTCCTGATGAATTGGATGAAATATATGGTTTGCGTAAAGAACAATATTATTTATCCCCAGAGCAAGCACAAGCGATCCTCGATTTGCGTTTACACCGTTTAACAGGGTTAGAAATTGACAAAATTCATGATGAATACAAATTATTAATCGATCAAATTATCGCGTTAATGGAAGTTTTATCAAATCCAGATCGTTTGCATGCTGTTATCCGTGAAGAATTAACAGCCGTTAAAGCGCAATTTGGTGATGCACGTCGCACTGTTATTTTAGAAAATCATGAAGATTTAAGTAGTGAAGATTTAATTACAGAAGAAGATTTGGTTGTTACTGTATCGCATGAGGGATATATCAAAGCGCAATCACTCGATAGCTATGAGTCACAGCATCGTGGTGGTAGAGGCAAACGCGCAACCTCGGTAAAAGAAGAAGATTATGTGAAAAATATTTTGGTGGCCAATTCACACCATCATATTTTATGTTTCTCAACAACAGGTAAAGTATATTGGCTGAAAACCTATCAAATTCCGCAAGCGGGTCGCACGGCGCGGGGTCAGCCGATTGTGAATTTGCTGCCGCTTGAAAAAGACGAAGTTATTACGGCTATTTTACCGGTTGCTGAATTTGATGAAAATCATTTTATATTTATGGCAACACAAAATGGCACGGTGAAAAAAGTGGCATTAACTGAATTTGCAAACCCACGTTCAAATGGAAAAATTGCATTAGGCTTAAATGAAGGTGATCGATTAATTGGTGTTGCTTTAACGGATGGTAAGCAGGATGTGATGTTGGTCAGTGATGAAGGTAAAGCGATTCGTTTTGCTGAAGATCAGGTTAGGGCAATGGGCCGCACCGCAACCGGTATTCGCGGAATTCGTTTAAAAGCGGATCAAAAATTAATATCATTGATGATTGCAAAAGCTGAAGGCACGGTTTTATGCGTCACTGAAAATGGTTACGGTCAACGCACGGAAGTGAACGATTATCGTGATTGTAATCGTGGTGGGCAGGGTGTGATTGCTATTCAAACCACAGATCGCAATGGTAAGGTAGTGGGTGCTGTCCCTGTTCAACCAGATTCTGAAATATTATTGGTAACCAATGGTGGCACCTTGGTTCGAATTCCTGTTTCAGAAATCAATGTGATTGGCCGCAACACACAAGGTGTTCGATTAATTAACGTGCAAGAAGGTGAGAAAGTAGTGAGTGTGGAGAGTGTGGATGCGACTTTGGATACCGCACAGAGTGATTAATGGATATTATTATTTTGGGAGTTTTTTATGAAAAGAATTCGCTCATTCTCTTTTTTTGCCAATTCAGTGCGTTTTGCGTCGGTTTCAGATAAGTGGCCACATCTATTGCATAATGATTTATTTATGTACGTCGCTTCTTTGCGTAATAGAACGCAAGAATTAATTGATCGTAATAATAATTTTAAAACACATCACGAGAGAATAGAATTTCTGCAGCATATAACCGACTTGAAATTTCCAATAAATCAAGTTGAATTTATATTCAATAATTTATTATTACTTGTGTTAATGGAGCAAAGGGTTGTGTGTCCTGAAGCAGTACTGAAAATGACAGACAGTGAAAAGAAACAATTCATAGCGCTAGCGAATTCCGATGATGATTTGGAAGATTTTCTTGAAGGTAAAAAGCATTTTCTTGTACCACCCAAAATATCAGATTCACACAAGTATAAACCGTTTTGATTTAAGTGAAAAAAATGGCAAGCAATAATAATACTTAGGAACATGTTTCTCTACGTTATCCTGAGATAAATGGTGTTTGTAACTGAGGTGATTGATGACAATAAAAACCATTTTTAATTTCTCTGCTGGTCCTGCAATGATGCCAACGGAAGTCATGCTTCAAGCGCAAAAAGAATTTTTAAATTGGAATAACATGGGTGTTTCTGTTTCGGAAATTTCGCATCGTAGTCAACCTTTTGTTGATCTGGCAAATCAATCCATGAAAGATTTGCGTGAATTATTAGCTATCCCTGAAAATTATCATGTTTTGTTTTTGCCGGGTGGTTCGCGCTTACAATTTTCGGCTGTTCCCATGAATTTATTGTCTGATTATAAAACAGCTGCCTATGTCCAAACAGGTTATTGGGGAACCGCTGCTTCAATTGAAGCAATGCGTTATGCCGATGTTAGGATTATTGCAGAAGGGGGCCCCGATTATCTTGAAATTCCCAATGAAAAAACATGGGCGGATTTTTCAGATGCTGCCTATTTACATTATGTAGATAATGAAACGATACACGGCGTCGAATTTAATTTTATTCCTGACTCAAGAAATACGCCTTTGGTGTGTGATATGTCGTCAAATTTTTTATCTCGACCCTTTGATGTTTCAAAATATGGCTTAATTTATGCTTGTTCTCAAAAAAATATCAGCATTGCAGGAATTACTATCGTAATTGTACGAGATGATTTATTGCAGCGCGTTACCCATGCTGCATTGCCTTCGATGATGAATTATGCGTTACATGTTAAGCATGATTCAATGTATAACACGCCGCCCACATTTGCTTGGTATTTTGCTGGGTTGGTTTTTCAGTGGTTGAAAAATCAAGGTGGTTTGAAAGCAATAGCACAAAAAAACACTGAAAAAGCTGATAAATTATATGCGTATTTAGATTCACAAGATTATTATAAAAATAATGTTCATAAAAATTGTCGTTCAAGAATGAATGTTATTTTTAACTTGCCGACAAGCAAATTAGATGCGGAATTTGTGAAAGCAGCCAATGCAGAAGGTTTGATTGGTTTGAAAGGCCATAAAATTGCCGGTGGAATTAGGGCGAGTATTTATAATGCAATGCCCATTGATGGTGTTGAAAGATTAATTGATTTTATGAGGGTGTTTGTAAATTCATAATCTATAGCAAGTGGAAGCGCTAACACATTGGGCTCTGAGTTTTACTGCACAGTTATTAAAGAAGCGCTGCGCGTACTGCGACCATGATCGCATTCTGCTTCAGACGTATTTTGTTTTTTCAATGCTTGATAACAAGTTCTTACGTTTGCGATAGAACCAAAAACCCCAACAAACAAACACGCTGAAGTCGCCATTATTTTTTCTAATTGATTTAAATTAAATAAAATAATAACAGCTAATAAAGGCGTTGATATTTCGCAAGTATGTCCTAGTAAATCACCCAGTAATAATATTTTCTGCAGAAAATTGATTGCTGTTCTTTCATTATTGTTTGGAATTAACAAAGTTGCAGCAGTTTGGATTTCTGTATGCGCAGTTGAGACAACTGTAATGGGAGCAGTGTCATCAGCATGATCATGCTGATGAAGTGTGTTGAGTGTGATATGACAGTAGGTTGAACCTGTGGTGCAAAAAATTGCCATGGCAATGGCAATACCCAAACCCCAATAAGAATAAGTCAGTCCTTTGGACTCATCTATATTTGCTGCTGTATCCACTGTTCGTATAACGGAAAAAAACACACTAGCAAGACCTGCAAGTGTTCCGATTACGGCAGTTGTATTTGTCCAAAAATCCGCTTTATTCTTGCTGTTCGTGCCATGATCATGCGTACAGTCGTGAGACATACATTCCCCGTGTTTGTTGTTAAGGAACAGGTACGAAATAAGTCGTACAACTGATCGCCCAATATGACGTGATCTTTAAATGTTTTTCATTCGAAAATGTTCGAAATGCAATAAGCATTCCTTCACATTTTCTCAATCAAAACATTTAAATCTCACGCCATCTTGGCCACCAGTTGTACGACTTATTTCGTACCTGTTCCTAATGCAGAATGAGTTTTATACGTTATAACACGAAAAATGTCAATGAGAATCACTCTCAACTAGATGTTCAAAGTGTACTCAGTATTATCATCAAATGCTCGCAGCGTTATTGTCGTAAAAGCGCCGATTAATCCTGCTGCAATCATCCAGTCGATATGCCAAATCATTCCAAAACCAAAAAGTCCAGAAAATACTGCAATAATAAAACCCGCAGCGGTATTTTTCGGCATGTGAATTTTTTCATAATGAGCTTGTTTGATGAGATTGGGGTTATAAAGCTTTTTTTCCTTCATTTCCCAATAGGCATCACGTGTATTAACAGTGGGAATAACCGCAAAATTATAAAAAGGGGCGGGGGTAGGAATGGACCATTCGAGTGTGCGTCCATTTTCCCAGGGATCATTTGCTGTTACCTTATTTTTTTCTCGTTCTTTAATGCTCACTATTAATTGTATACATTGGCAGGCAATGCCAAGCGCAATAATTGATGTGCCAATTGCTGCAACAATTAAGAATGGGTGCCAACCCGTGTCAGCAGAATAATAAGCGAGCCGGCGAGTCATGCCCATTAATCCCAAAATATAAAGCGGCATAAAAGCAGTGTAAAAACCGACAAGCCAAAAATAAAAAGCGCGCTTCCCCCATTTTTCATTTAAATAAAAACCGAATATTTTTGGAAACCAGTAGGTTAAACCTGCAAAATAGCCGAATAAAACCCCACCAATAATAACATTGTGAAAGTGCGCCACTAAAAATACACTGTTATGTAATTGGAAATCAATAGGTGGTACAGACATTAATACGCCGGTCATGCCGCCAATGGCAAAGGTGCTAATAAATGCTATTGTCCAAAGCATGGGGATTGCAAATGTAACGCGACCACGAAACATTGTGAATAACCAATTAAATATTTTGACGCCAGTTGGAACGGCAATAATCATCGTTGCAATGCCAAAGAAGGCGTTGACATTTGGACCTGCGCCCATCGTAAAAAAGTGATGCAGCCAAACTACAAATGATAGTAAGGTGATGGCAAGCGTTGCGTAGACCATGGCAACATAACCAAATAACTGCTTTCTTGAAAAAGTAGCAACCACTTCTGAAAAAACACCAAAGGCGGGTAGAATTAAAATATATACCTCAGGATGTCCCCATGCCCAAATTAAATTAACATACAACATAGCATTGCCACCGTGACTAACGGTGAAAAATTGCGTGCCATAAAAACGGTCTAAAAACAAAAGTCCTAGTGTTACTGTTAAAACGGGAAAAGCAAATATCACTAAAATCATCGAGCTGAATGCGCTCCACACAAACAGTGGCATTTTCATTAATGTCATACCGGGGCAGCGCATCATGATAATTGTGACAATAAAATTAATACCCGATAGTAAACTACCGACCCCCGCAATTTGCAACGCCCAAATAAAATAATCAACACCCACACCGGGGCTGTAAACAATGCCTGATAAAGGTGGATAAGCAAGCCAGCCGGTTGCTGCATAATCTCCAACAACCAAGGAAATATTAATGAGCAGTGCGCCGACAACCGTCAACCAAAAACTCAGTGAATTTAAATAAGGGAAGGCAACATCACGTGCACCAATTTGCAAAGGCACTGCAAAATTTAACATGGCAAATACCAGCGGCATCGCGACAAAAAAAATCATGATATCGCCATGGGCTGTAAAAACCTGATTAAAATGTGCAGGTGGTAAATAACCCATTGAAGGCGAGGCGGCCAGTGCTTGCTGTAAACGCATCATGATCGCATCTGAAAATCCCCGTAGCAACATGACAAGCGCCAGAATAATATACATAACGCCAATTTTTTTATGATCAACTGAAGTAATCCATTCTACCCAAATATATTTCCATTTTTTAAAATAAGTGAGTGTCACCAAAACCGACAAAACGACCAATGCCATGAAAACACCGGCACCCATGACAATGGGATTGTCGTAGGGAATAGCGTGTAGTGTGAGATTGCCGAAAATCCATTGCTGAAGGGTCATTGTTTTATCATTCCTGTGAAACACTACATGCCTATCCGGCAATAAAGTATTTTTTTTAATAGAATTCAGTCTTTCTATGTTATCATAAATTCATTATATTTTATGGAGGAAATTAAAGTGCGAAACCAATGTGCCCCTTTAGTCGTTTCTGGTGTTGTTTTTACTGTTGTAGCTTTAATGCATGTTTTGCGTATTTTCTATCACTGGTCTGTGGTTATTGATGGCGTCATTGTCCCTGAATCAGTAAGCACTATCGCTATTATTTTAGCTGGTATTTTGGCGATTTGGATGTTTTGCACCTCTGTTTGTAGACGATAAATGTATACAAAATTAATACTTTTTTTTATGTTTGCTATTAGCATCTCTTTCCTATGTTCTTTGTGGGAAGCCGTATTACTCAGCATTACACCCACTTATACACAAATTAAATTACATGAAAACTCATTTATTGGTAAAAAACTTCAATATTTTAAAAAAAACATTGATAAACCCCTTGCTGCAATTTTATCGCTTAATACTTTTGCGCATACGGTAGGTGCAATTGGTGTAGGTGAGCAAGCTCTTTTGATTTGGTCGCACACCACGCCTTTTATAACAGGGTTTTTAGTGCCCATTCTGATGACGCTTGCCATACTTATTTTATCCGAAATCATTCCTAAATCGATTGGTGCAAATTTTTGGAAAGAACTTGTTTCTTTTACTGTTTATTCATTAAATATTTTACTTCAAATTCTTTTTCCATTTGTATGGCTCTGTCAGTTGATTACCAAACGATTTCGTAGAGGAAATGATAAAAGTATTCTTTCTCGTAGCGATTTTTTAGCCTTAACAGAAATAGGCGAACAACAGGGTATATTCAAGAAAAGTGAAGCCGATTTGATTGAAAAGGTATTGGATTTGTATGAACTTCGTGTGACTGAGGTAATGCGTCCTGCAAATGAAATGGTTATGATCAATAAAAATCAATCATTTGATACACTCATATCACTTGTAAAAAAATATCGATATAGTCGTTATCCGGTTTTTGATCCAAATAATAATGAAATAAATGGGATTATTCATGTGAAAGATTTATTTGATTCTAAGAAGGACGGCGCTGATTTAACTTATTTTGTTCGTCCAGTTTTAAAAATTCCCACCCGTTTACCCGTTACCAATTTATTGAGCCGATTTAAAGCTGGAATGCCTCACTTTGCCTTGGTTTATAAAGATAAAATTGTCGTTGGATTTGTTACATTGGATAATGTACTACAAGTTCTGCTTGGCATTATAAAAGATGAATTTAATCGTAGCCATGTAGCTTGGACCGCACACGAAGATGGATCTATCTCGGCAAAAGGTAGCTGTTCCCTTTATGCTTTAGAGCAATTTTTAGATGCTGATATTAATGTAGATGAAACACATGAAACTGTAGCCGAACTTATTATTCACCGATTAAACAAAATACCTAAAGAAAAAGAAAGGATAGAATTTGATGAATTTATTGCAGTTATTGAAAAAATGAATGCATCTCATATTCAAACAGTAAGAATTTATCCTAAGAGTACGAGCAAGCATTGATTTTTTAAAGATTTGATGCGTAAAAATAATGATTAGTCATTTGGCAGGGGCAATTTTGCATGGCAGTTATACACGCAGCTCAAACTAGCGCTTGGTGGATGTGGTTAGTTTTTTTTACCATTATAGCAATCATGATATATATTGATTTGTTTTTACTGAGCGCAGGAAAATCACACAGGGTTTCTAAAAAAGAATCACTTGCTTGGACTCTGGTTTGGTTCTTAATGGCGGTTGGATTTAATTTTTTACTTTGGATTTACCTAAAAGAAACGCATGGTCATGCCATTGCAACGGTAAAATCAACTGAATTTTTCACTGGGTATTTAATCGAAAAATCATTATCGTTTGATAACATTTTTGTCATTGCAATGATATTTAATTATTTTGCAATACCCAAGGAATATCAAAGACGTGTGTTGATGTACGGCGTTATTGGAGCAATCATCATGCGATTAATATTAATTACAGCTGGGTTGTTTTTAATAGCAAAATTTGCGTGGATATTATATCTATTTGGGATTTTTCTTTTATTCACTGGGATTAAGATGATTTTGTATTCTGACCATAAACCAGAACTTAAGAAAAATCCAATTATACTGTGGATGAAAAATAATATTCGTATTACCGATGAGTTACACAAAGAAAAATTTACTATTTGTAAAAATAGGGTTTTGTATTTCACACCATTATTTCTAGTGTTGGTTTTAATTGAAATAACTGACTTGATATTTGCTGTTGATAGCATTCCTGCAATTTTTGCAATAACGCATGATCCATTTATCGTTTTTACTTCAAATATATTTGCTATTCTAGGCTTGCGTGCATTGTATTTTTTATTTTCGGATATGAACGAACAATTTTATTATCTGAAATATGGGTTAGCTTGCATTTTAGTGCTGGTTGGACTAAAAATGTTGATCCATCATTGGATAATCATTTCTGCATTGTGGAGCCTGGGTGTGATCGTGTTTATTATATCCATTTCGATTATCATCAGTTTGCTTACTAAAAAAATTAAGGTTTAAATATGCTTGCTGAAATTGAGGAGCTGGTGTCTGTAAAAACGCGGTAAGATTACAAACCAAGAATAACCAAAGGGTCAAAAGCGTACATTGTCACTTTGGTTTGACAATTTCAATAAAAAATATTGACCGAACAACCTGAGATCAGTAACATACTCAAACCTTCCCCGGTAGCTCAGTGGTAGAGCAGGTGACTGTTAATCACTTGGTCGGCAGTTCGAACCTGTCCCGGGGAGCCAGATTTTTCAAGGTGTTACACCATTTATATTTTCCTTAAAAATCCATTGTGGGGATTTTGTGTGTGTTTTTAAGCAGCCGATTTTAATAGCATTAATGTGGGTGGGCGTGCTTGTTTATCACAAGTAATCTTCCCGTGATTTAGTGGACACCGATTTGTTAGAATATGAATAACAAAGAGGTGAATGAAATGCCTGCTATCAGTATAAATAACAATATGGTTTTTTCCGCTAACCGCTTTCACAAATTGTTTCACAATGACTTCCCGCTATTATAATGGTTTAAATTTTTAATTTAATTACCGTGTTTTTAAATTGTTTTTTGTCACAATAAATAACGATTGATATTTTTTTCAAGTTGCAAAATTGTCTCGAGTATCATGGAAAAATCTACTGCTTCACCAAAAATCATTCCGGCCATTGCTTTATAATCCTGTTTTAACGGCTCCATCATCGCCGGTGTTGGCATGATTGTGAATGAGCCGGGATGCGCACATGATAAGTCTAAATCTTTGCTATTGAAAAATAATTGCGCGTGCTGCGCACAATCAAAAGCCAAGTCGCGATTATTTTGTGCGCGCTTACCTACTGATGAATGCATTAATTTGTAAACATCATAGTAATGACGAGAAATGCGGTGTCCTTGTTGACGTAATTGCCCACGATGATCATGCCAGCGACGCAAGCCATGCAAAATAATCACTTTATCCCAGAAAGTCCGTTCGGCATTAATGGTAACAATATTAGAAATAGTTAAGCTCGCCCTAAAAACGTCTTCAGCCAAATATGGTTTAATGCTGACCAATTGATGCGGTTCTAAAGCTGATTTTGCTCCCGCTTCGATTTTGACTGCAGATTTCACATAGGGGTCAACTTCTGTATTAACCGTTGGATAATTTACGAGAAGCGTTTGCTCTGCAGGATCATCGGGATCTGAAATAACAGGATCATTTATGCAGGGGGTATTTGCGTCACGTAACAATGCTGAGATCTGCCGATTGAGGCGATTTTTTAGTGGGCCCTGAATATATTCCTGACAAGCTTGTTTAATAGCATTTAATCGAATGCGCTGTTGTTTTCCTGAAAGAGATATCATGTTTTCAATATCAACATGCTGTCCAATATCTTCTCGAAACACTGTAATATCAAGATCTTCCGAAAAGCGAGAAATTAAGCCATATGCTTTCGATAATGATGTTCCGCCCTTGAATAATAATCTGGGCTCGCTTGGATCGCGACCATTAAACAAAACATCAAGCACCAAACATACCCAAAAATCTTTTTCCACGTTTTGCAACGTTGTTCCCAATCGATTGGCAGTGGCAAAAAATAAATCTCGCCTGTCGTTTTGACTGGATGAGAGAATGCGAATAAACTCTGTATTCATGATATTCCTATTGCTTTTTTAAATAATTCTTGTATCCATTTTTGCATCCATATTGGCATCAAATGCAATCCATTTTTTAAGTCTTTGCAAATAACATCACCTTGTTTTGCATCTTGTAAAATGCGAATTAATTTTTTTTGTATACTTTTTTGTTCTGTTTTTGAAAGTCCTGCAAAAGAATCATGTAGCCAGTAAAGCGCTTGCACAATTCGCATAGCAGGTCGTCCCGCCCAATAAAGTTTGCCGGGGGTGGTTAATTTGAATTGGATGGTAAGATTTCCCAATTTTATGGGTCGCAAGCGACCATCTGTGTGTACCACGACTTTCCCAAGTACGGCATGTGTTAACCCCAAATCATTTGCAGCAGTTAGTCCATCCAATAATATTCGTATTGAATCGCGACGAGCAATGGCATCGATTATTTTTTGATAACTTGGGACAAAAAGTTGGCCGGTGAGCGTATTGATTTTCGGTCGATCATAGAGCCCGCGGCCAATGCGGCGTAATTCATGATGGATGGCGAGTCGTTGTAGTGCCTTATCTATTGCATCACGCGTACCCACATCCACAAAGTCTGTCGGAGTCCAGACATTTCCCTTATCAGCCTTATTAATGCGTTGCATGATGAGTGATTTCAGTGCGGTAGCCATAACGCTCACGTTCATTTATTGTCTTAAAATAGTATACACTTTTCGGACAACAATACCAAATAGAAAATCAGCCTGCTGGTATCTATCACACTGTGTCATTATTGTGACGTACTGTGCCGAGTTTGAGTATAATTGTGACTGTGTTAAACCGTTTTTCACCTTGAAAAATCCGGCCCGGGGAGCCAGATTTTTCAAGGTGTTACCAGTTTTCTCTCTGATTTCAAATAGTGCACTGTGCCATATTGTGTAAACTAATCCCCTTTAACTAACTTGATCGTCTCGCATAAACAATAATTCCACCAATTTTTTTCTCATGAATAGCATCCAGTAGCTTGTTGTACCCGCTATACATCGTATTCACAAGATGATGATCAAACTGACTCAACAAAACTTCTTTTTTCGCATCAAACTTATTGAGCAACATAACGTAGCATTTTTCAAAATAATCACTGATATCAATATGCGATTGATATTGCCAACCTGACTCCAATAGATTTTTTTTAAACGTATCCAAATATATCGGATGAAATGGCAGTGATGATGAAAATGGATTTTCAGTCTGTCCTGCATGTGGCTGTGAATAATCAAATACAATAAGCTCTGCATTTTTATCAGCAATTTTGGATAGTTCCATCAACAATTCTTTTTGTTTTTCAAAACAGAAAAAAGAGCACATGGCAATCATCAGTTGGAATTTTTGATTTAAAAAATCTGCAGCATGTAATACGTCAGCTGCAATAAAATGACTATTTGGATATTTTTTTGTAGCATACTGAATATGATCAGAATCTATATCAATACCTATAACGTTTCCAAACCGATTGTTATTTAAATAATCTGTAGTTCCGCCTAAACCAGAGCCAATATCCAATATATTTTGGTCATTATCTTTTTTTACATTCTTCATCATCAAATCAATTGCTTCAATTTCACCGGGATGTGTAAAGTCACCATCGCGGAGCGCTGCCAGAATTTTGTGGACTGTGTGTCGTGTTTGAATGTTTAACATAATTACCTGCCCTATAAAAAATTTATCTACATCAATCGCAAAATATTTTCACCTAAAATACCGCGAATATTTTTTTCTGAATAATTGCGCTGTAATAATATCTCAACAACTGAAATCAAATCTTCAGGTTGTAAAAATTTCCATGTCGTTGCATCACTGACTTTGCTTGCATAGGCTTGCGGATGCGTAATGCTTTGCTTTTCCATAAATTCTGAAAATTGGTCTGCAAAATAGAGGTTATCCAAACCGATTGCAACATGTTGTACGCCCACTAATTTGGTAACGTGATCAATATGGTCAACAAATTTTTCAACGCTGGCATTGGCATCTCCTAAAAGTAAACCCAATCCATTGATACCAATAACACCACCTGTTTTTGCAACCGCTTTGATTTGATCATCGCGCACATTTCGTGGATGAGGATTGATGGCGTAAACACCCGAGTGCGAAATCACCATAGGTTTTGTTGTTAAATTCAGCGCATCCATTGTTGTTTTATATCCTGTATGCGAACCATCCATAATCATATTTAATCGATTCATCTCCATTACAAATTTTTTACCTAGGTGGCTTAAGCCCGTATCATTTTCTTCAATAGCACCATCGCCCATTGCGGTTTGAATATTATAAGCAATGATTAAACTGCTCACACCCAGTGCATGAAATAGTTCTAATAAATCTAAATTCTTGCCAATTAATTCAGTTCCTTGAAACATCAAGCGTAATGCGATTTTATTTTCTTTTTTTGCACGTAAAATATCGTCTTTTGTTCTCGCTAAAATATATTTTTCTGGGTTTGAAAAAATATGTTTACGTACTTTTGCTAAATAAGCTAATGCGCTTGCGGTCGATGTTTCATCATTACCCAGCGATAATGTGAGCGCAGTAAAACCTGCTTTAGCATAACGATCCACCAATTCCCATTTTTTTGAAAAAGACCATGGCATATCGACTTCAAATGCCAGCTGATTATCGATAATAATTGAATCGCCATAAATTTGTTTTGCTTTATCTGAAATTTTCATCGCATTATCTCCACACCTGTTTAGCCACACGTAAAAAATTACCGCCTAAAATATTTTTAATGTCATTATCGGAATATTTTCGTTTTAGTAATTCTTCAATCACTTCATCCATTTTTTCAGGCTGAAGTGAGTCCATTGATCCCAGATATCCTTTAGGGTACGTTGCACCTGCCTTTTCATAAAACATATCCAGAATTTCGTTGAAATAAACCAAATCAAATCCCAATGCAATATTATTTGTATTTCCAATTAGGCTGGTCATGTAATCAATATGATCAACAAACTTTTTACTCGATGCTTTTTCAGCACCTAAAATTAATGCCATACCATTAACACCAATCACACCACCCTTTTTTGCAACAGCAGTGATTTGCTCATCTGTTAAATTACGAATGTGTGGATTAATACCAAATGCATTGGAGTGAGAAAAAATAACCGGATCTTTTGACGCCTCAATTGCTTGAAGCGATGTTTTAATGCCCCCATGCGACAGATCAATGATCATGCCAACGCGATTCATTTCCTCAATGACTTTAAATCCAAATTGACTTAATCCGCCATCAACTTTTTCAACGATGCCATCACCAATGGCATTGCGGGTATTGTATGCCAGCAACATATACCGAATACCTAGCTTGTAATAGGTTTCAACCATGTAAATATCATTGGCCAATGGATTGGATCCCTGTAGCCAAAATCCCAATGCCAATTTATTGTCAGCTTTTGCAGTGAGAATATCCTGTGCTTTATCGACGATAATATATTTATTGTGTTCTCTTTGTATGCGCGCACGATGTCTTGAAAGATAACGGATGGTTGTTTCAAGACTGGTGAATTCACCAGCAATGGCAAGCCCAACATAACTGAAACCAGATTGACTATAGCGATCAAATAGATCCCATTTGTGGGGTACTTCAATTTCAGGCTCAAATCCAAGCGCCATATCAGCGATAATCGATTGATTTTTAAGTAATTTGATATGTGTTGTTAAGTCATTCATAGTTATATTCCTAACAATAATTTGACATGTTCAAAGAATACACTATAAATATAAAAGTGATAATATAGTTAAAAGTAAACACTTTGTTTACACTGGAGAACAATCAATGTCTGAACTCAATCAAATGGAAATTTTCTATTTTGTGGCAACGTGGAAGAATTTTTCAAAAGCTGCGCTAGATTTGGGTGTGTCAAAAGGCTATGTGAGCACGCAAATTACGGCATTAGAAAAAAGTCTGGGTGTTAAATTGCTGTATCGTACGACGCGTCATTTAAGTTTAACGGAAGAAGGTGTTAATTTTCTGGAGTCGTGCAATAAAATCATACGTGAAAAGCAATCAGCAATTTCATTTATCAAGGATTCAAAAATAGAACCATCAGGACATTTAAAAATCAGCGCACCACCTTCCATGTGCAATACTTTTTTAGCAGAATTAATGCCACAATTTCAAAAAAAATATCCTAAAATCTCTCTAACGGTTGATTCATCATCAACAGTTAAAAATTTAGAGCAGCATGGAATTGATATTGCGCTACGCATTACATCAACTCCTGATGAAAATTATATTGCGCGCGTTATCACAACATTTCGTTTTGTGGTTTGTGCGACTCAAAAGTATTTTAAAAAACATTCTATGCCAAAAAATCCAGATGATTTGATACATCACAATTGTTTAATTTACGCAGCAGATCCAACACAAAATCGTTGGCCATTTCAAGTCGATGGAAAAACACAGATTATCACGGTCAATGGTAATTTAATTTCTGAAAATAATTCCATTGTTAAATCTGCGTTATTAGCAGATCAAGGCATTACGCGTTTACCGCAATATGTTTTAAGTAATGAACTCAAAAATGAATCGGTTATTGCTTTATTTACAGAGAATATGAGCATAGAAATGCCGCTGTATGCAATCTACGTAGGCGGAATAAATATCCCAGCAAAAATTCATTGGTTTATTTCATTTTTAAAAGAAAATAATCATTTTGCTTTTTAAGGAACATGTGAGGAGATGGATCTATCAGGGAACATGTACGAAATAACTTGGACAATTGATCATCCAATATGACGCGATCTTTAAAT